>Ga0268280_1000035_pt1 | contig 130161 bp, 112 predicted proteins | sample saktaG_9_FD_190139 | JGI IMG/M metagenome (GOLD analysis project Ga0268280, IMG submission 190139) | Saline water microbial communities from Sakinaw Lake, British Columbia, Canada - sak_2011_5_24_40m | ecosystem: Environmental > Aquatic > Non-marine Saline and Alkaline > Saline ...
GCTTCTGCAGCCGCGGTCATCCGCGCCGTTGACGGGATCCACGCCGTTGGCGGGACTCCAAGCAGCTCCAAGCAGGCGCCCGCGGCTACAATTGGCATGACACCTAGTAAGCGCATTCATTAGTAACGCAACTGGATACTGTGTCTGCCATGCCGTGGCGCCGGATCTGGCTTGACCCATGCGCGACCTTTCCCTATAATTATGCTACGATCGTTTAATCGGTGATTCGGAGCCATAGGATGGCAGTCTGCAAAGTAGCGCTAGTCATTTTGCTAACCGCCGCGGCGGGTGTCTGCACAGACGAACGCATGGACGCGCCGACCTTGTATGCCGCGGCCCTGCGCGCCTTTTCCATCGGGCAGTTCAGCGAGGCCGCGCGCCTGTTGCAGGAATTCACCAGCCGCTATGCCAACGAGCCGCAGATGACCGGCGCCATGCCGCGCGTCTATTATGCGCTTGGCTGCGCCCAGTTCAATCTGCGCCAGATGGAGCCGGCCATCGCGGCGTTCAACCAACATTTGGAGCTTGACCCGCAGTCGGCCTTTCGCACGGATATTCAATTTCGGATGGCGGCCGCCGAGCAGTTTCTTGGCCATTATGATGCCGCCGCCGCCGGCTTTGCGGCATTATTGCAGACCGTGCCGAATTTCGCGCAGGCGGATGACGCGCGCTTTCAATGGGCCCTGTGCCTGCTGGCTCAGCAGCAGTCCAGCAATGCCGTGACCGTGCTGCAGACGCTGGCGGCGCTGACAAAAGATGAACAACTCCGCACGACCGCGCGCGCACTGCTGCTGCAAACCTGGTATGACGCCGGCCAGTATGCAATGGCGTTGAGCAACCTGGTGCGGCTGGTGCGCGCCGACGTGCCGGTTGATCACATGATCGCGCTCAGCATTCTGGCGCTGCAATTGGGCGATCATTTCTATGATGCCTACGACTATGACAATGCGCTCGATGCCTATCGGTGCGCGTTGCGGCGCGATGAAATGCTGCAGCGCCAGACCCGCCGGTTGCGCGAGCTGCACGCCGCGCGCGCGCTGCGCGACGCACAGCCCATTACCAACCTCTATGCCGTCGCCGCCCGCGAACGACTGGCGGCGCTGATTGCGCAGAACGAGGCCCAATTGCATCTGCTCGAACAGCGCGCCGATTTCGACACGGTCTGGTTGTTGCGGGTCGGGCGCTGTCTCTACGACATGGGCATGCCATGGGAGGCCTGTCTCGCGTTTCAGGAAGCTACGCGCGGGTATCCCGGCAGCGCGGCGGCCCAGACCGCGCAGTCCAGTTTGATTTATTGCCTGGTGCAGATGCGGCTGTTTGCGCGCGCCCGCACTGAAATTGATGGGTTTGTGCAGACCTTTCCACAAGCCGACAGCGTGCCAGTCATGCGCTTTCTCAAATGCGAAAGCCTGATCAATGAAGAACAATTCGCCGAGGCCGAGCGCTTGTTGATCGAGCTGTTGGCGGCCTATCCTGAGCATCCGAGCAAAGACCGGGCCGAGTTTTATTTGCACCTGGCGCAGGCCATGCAGGAAAAATTCGAGGAGGCACTGGTCGGTTTTGCCCGCTGGACGGCCACGCCGGCCTACAAGACCAGTGCGGTCGCGCCGGATGCTTTTTATTGGGATGCTATGACGCTCTTTTTCAGCGGCGACTACTCGAATGCCTTGCCGCGCATGACCGCCTATCTCACGCAGTGGCCGGAGAGTCGCTACCTGCCTGATGTGCGCTATCGCATCGCCGTGGTGCACTACATGCAGGAGCGCTATCGCGAGGCGGCCATCGCGCTGGCGCAATGGGTGCAGCAGTATCCGGAGCACGCCATGATTTGGGAAGCGCGCATGCTGCGCGGCGATGCGCTCGCGGCGATGGGCGAACTCGAACGCGCCGTCGCCGTGTATGGCGAGGCCGGCACGAACAGCGGGCCGTATTATCACTATGCCGTGGCGCAAATGGGCAAGTGTTACAAACTGCTCGAAGACTACACCAACATGGTGAACATCTATGAAGCATACGTGCGCGCCGTGCCGGACTCGCCGAATGTGGTCGAGGGCCTGTACTGGCTGGGCTGGGCGCAAGGGCAGCTGGGCGATATCGCCGGCGCGCGCGAGGCGTATTGGGACGCGCTGACGCGCTATGGCAATCGCCGCGACTGGTGGGGCTTTGACGACCTGCTGCGGGATGTCGCGCGAATGTACAGCGGTAGCAACGGCCTGGCAGCGCTCGTCCTGCGCTTGCGCGAAGAAGACGGGCTGGCGCGCTCGCGCGGCAAGTTGACCCTGGCATCCCGCCTGCGCATCGCGCTGCACAACGCTTATCTGCGCGCTGGCGACGCGGCCATGGCGCGTGCCACCGCGCGCGACCTGGCCGCGCGTTTTCCAACCAATGTGCTGGGCGCCGACGGCCTGGCGTTTCTGGCGCGCAACGTGCCAACCAATCAAACGGCGCTGCCCTTCTACCGCCAGATTTTGGTGGAATTCCCGCAGAGCAGTTTTGCGGCCGAAGCAGCCCTGCGCCTGGCGCAAGACGCGCAGCAGCGCGGCCAGGCCGACGCCGCGCGGCGCTGGCTGGCCCAAGCCGAGCAGTTGGCGCAAGACATGAAAATCATGCTTGAAATTTCCGCTGAACAAGCGGCGCAACTGTTGGCCGATGGGCAGACGCAGGCAGCGATTCAGAAATACGAGGAAATCCTGGCGAATCGCGCCGCACGCGGGCCGCTCTGGCCGCAAGCCCTGTTCGGCCTCGGCAGCGCCTATGAGGAATTGGGCAACTACGCCAAGGCGGTCCCGTACTTTCAGCGCATCTATGTGTTGTACGCCGGGTATCCCGAACTGACCGCGCAAGCTTACTATCACAGCGCGCGCTGCTTCGAGCGTTTGCAGCAATTCAGCGAAGCCGTCAATTCATATCGCGAGTTGCTGGCCGACACGCGCTATCAAAACTATGACGTGGCCGACTATGCGCGCGAACGGCTGAAGCAGCTTACAGCAGACCTGCCGGAGCCCACGCCATGACGCGCGCGTCCAAAACCGGTAATGCGCAACACGCCGATTCCCCCGCTGGCCGGGGCATGAACCCTTGCGCCTGGCTGCAAAGCGGGAGCGCTTTCAAAGTGGGAGCGACTTCAGGTCGCGATTCTACATCGCCAGCTGAACTGGCTCCCACTCTTGGCCGGCACATTTCGCCCAGCCACTGTGAAGGAATTCATTGGGCTTTTATTGAACAGATGCTTCGCGTCGTGGAATCCGGGCGCGGGCTGCGGATAATCGGATTTTGCTGCCTGGCATGGTGTGCGATCGCGGCGGGCGCGGCCAACAGTTTTGGCCCGGCGCGCGTGCGGCTGCAAAACGGCAGGCAGCTGGATTGCGAAATTCTGGCGCGCTCAAATGATGTCGTCTTTATTCAGCGCGTGTTTGGCGCCGGCGTTGCGCGTGAACAATATCCGGTGGCACAAATCGAGAGCATCTTGTTTCCACGTCCGGCCTTCTTGAGTGTGGTGGCCACCCAAGCGCTGCCGGACACAGCGGCGCTGCGCGCGTGCATCAAAACCGCCGAGCAGGCCTACGCCGCCACGCGCGCTTTTGCGGATGTCAAAGGCACGTGGGCATATCATGTCGGCTTTGAGTATGCGCGGCTGCTCGAGCAAGCCCGCCGGTTTTCGAGCGCACGCAGAATATATGACCGCGTCAACCGCGCGGGCGGTGATGCCGAACTGCGCCGCAGCGCGGCCCTGCGCAGCGCACTGTGCGCGTATTACAGCGCAACGCCGAGTAATGCGCTGCAAGGCCTGCTGGCTATCACCGCCGTAGTCACCAACGATGGCGAGCGCGCCGCCGTGGCGTATTACACCGGCATGTGTTACGCGCAGCTCGGCCAGCCGGTGGCCAGCTTGTTTGCCCTGCTGAGGAATGTGGTGCTGTACAGTTTGGAACCGGACTGGGAGCCGCGCAGTCTGGTGGCCGCGCTGCCCAACTACGCCGCGCTCGAGCGCGGCGACGAATTTCGCACCACCTGCGCGACGCTGGTGCGCCGCTTCCCTGCAACACCGTATGCCGCGGTTGCCTCGAATATGCTGGTGCGGCTGGCCGCCGGCACGAATGTACACGCTTGCGCGTCCTTGTCACTGTATCCTGTGGAGTTACGCAAATGAAACGATTGATGCAGGTAGTTGTCCTACTGGGATTGTTGCTGGTGGTGAATCGCGCGCTGGCCGCCACAAATGCCGCGCCGGCCAAGAGCGAAAACAAGACGCTGCTCGGCTACTACATGAGCGGCGGCGTGTTGATGCATCCCATGTCGCTCGGTCTGTTCGGCGTGGTGTGGTTGACGCTCTATCACATTCTGGTGTTGCGGCGCGGCCGCCTGGCGCCGGCGGCCGATATCGAGGCCTTGCGCGCGCTGATGTACCAACGGGATGCGCTCGGCGCGCATGCCTATTGCGAGCAGCACGAGAGCTTTTTGGCGCATGCACTGGGCGCCGGTGCCGCCAAGCTAAATCGGGACGCGGCCGATTTCAACAAGACGGCGGCCGAGACAGCCGTTATCGAAAGTGTCGATCAGCAGGAAACGCGCATGAGCTTCTGGCTGAATTTGATTTCGGTCATTGCGGCGCTCAGCCCGATGCTGGGCTTGCTCGGCACGGTGCAAGGCATGATCGGCGCGTTTGACACGATTGGCAAGGGCGGCATGGGCAAGCCCGAGCTGCTGGCCGGCGATATCGGCATTGCCTTGATCACCACTTTTTACGGGCTGTGCATCGGCATCCCGGCGATGCTGGCGTTTTTCTTGTTTCGCGGCATCTTCAATGCGCGCCTGGCGCAGATTAATGTTACGCTGAATGAGCTGCTGGAGCTGTTCACCGGCGAAGGCGTCGCGCGCCAGCGCTACGAATATCGCGCGGCCGCGGCTGCGGCCCAGCAAATGCCGCAGTACCAGCCGCTGCCGCCGGGCTATCCGCCGGTACCGCCGCAAGCATATCCACAACAACCGATGCCACCGGGCTATCCGCAGGCACCGCCACCGTCGCCGCCGCCACCGCCGCCGCGCTGAAGTGGGAGGGTCGCTGGCCCCAGCGACCGAGTTGTAGAATGTGCCTGCATTTTTCCTCACAAAGGCACAAAGCCACGAAGAAGCACAAGCGCTGTACCTTAATTTATTTCGTTGCAAAACAAATTACCGCCGCCGATCCGTGCTGTTCTGTGGGAGAGTCGCTGGCCCCAGCGACTGATCTGCACAGCAGCAATTTGACCACGGATTTCACGGATGCCACGGATTGGCTGCACCAGATACACCACGGATTGCCTGCGAGTTTTTGCCACAAAAACACACGAGACTCACAAAAAAGCAAGAAAGCACGTCAGTTGCATGACCCATCTCCAAATTCGTTCGTTGCGAAAGAATTTACGACTTCAAACGACATTTTTTGTCGATTGGCGACGCCCCGTGCTGTTCTGCGGGAGGGTCGCTGGCCCCGGCGACTGATTTGACCACGGATCTCACACATGCCACGCGCTGCGCGCGAGAGGAACGTGGCTCACCCGTGCCGTCCCGCCAGCGGCGTGACCAGGGCGGGATTGCCCTATCCCGCCGGCAGATAGCCGAACGGGCGTTCGGATAGACCTTCAGCGGGTCAGGTGACCCGCGGTCCTTTCCCGCCAGCGGCATACGGCTTGGCCGCTTTATAGTTTTTCGCCGCGAAAGAATTTACCAGTTCAAACGACATTTTTTGTCGATTGTAAACGGCATAAGGTATGCGCGGCGGATTCCTTTTGCAGGTAGGGCGAGCAGGCCCTGCCCGCCGTTAGTATTGTCGCCGCGCCGGCCTGTGTGGATTCTGCTTTATGATCTGAGACAATGGCCGCATACAGCGGGGCAGATTGGTATCAGGCGTGAATAATTAACATTTGGGGACGATCGAGGGAATTCTAACCTAGAAACTGACTTGACGCCATAAAACGCTCCTGCTACAATAATGCAGCAATGAAAAAAGCTATCTACAATAATAGAAGTTGGCGTTCGCTTCATCATTATGTGAATATAACAGCGTCTGGCATACAATGCTGACCCGTGATATACATGGATGAACCGCGCGACAAAGAACGAGCGCCGAGAAATCGGACAATCATGCTGTCGGACGAAGAGCGGGCGAGATACACCGCAAGGCTTTGCCGGCTTTCTGACCAGGTTGATGTTGCGAAACTACGAAACACGACAATCAACCAAGATCTTTTTCTGATCCTTGACTATCTGCCGCGCCGATTTGTTGACCTTCTTTTCATTGACCCACCTTACAATCTCACCAAAGATTTTGGGGCGACATCTTTTAAGGAGATGACTAGCGAAGAATATGCCGTGTGGTTTTCCGCTTGGTTCGCTCGACTTCTGCCCGTTCTCAAACCCAGCGCCTCCGTTTACATCTGCGGAGACTGGCGGTCATCAGGCGTCATTCAGTCCGCGGTTGACAAGCATCTTGTCATTCAGAACCGGATCACATGGGAGAGAGAGAAGGGCCGCGGTGCAAAGCGCAACTGGAAGAACTGCTCTGAGGACATCTGGTTCTGCACGGTCTCAAAGGACTTCTGCTTTAACGCCGATGCCGTGAAACTGAAACGCCGGGTCATTGCGCCGTACAAGGATGAGAACGGCAAGCCGAAGGACTGGGATCAGACAGAAAGCGGTGATTTCCGTTTGACCTGCCCATCCAATATGTGGACCGACTTGAGCGTTCCCTTTTGGTCAATGCCCGAGAATACGGATCATCCCACGCAGAAACCGGAGAAGTTACTGGCAAAGGTGATCCTGGCAAGTTCTCACGAAGGCGATCTCGTGTTTGATCCGTTCCTTGGTTCTGGAACGACCTCTGTTGTCGCAAAGAAGCTGGGACGACTGTATTGTGGAATTGAAATCGACACTGAATACTGCTGCTTGACCGAGAAGAGGTTGGCCATGGCCGCGTTTGAAAACACGATTCAGGGATACTCGGATGGCGTGTTTTGGGAACGGAACACGCTGGCGTATCAGAACGGAAACACACGCAACGGCAATAGCGCCACAAACCAATTAGCCCTCTCCTTGCGCGAGGGAAGGACCAAGTATGCGAAGTAAACTGTTCCATGGCGGCGCCTACCGCCGGATAGAGGCTAAGATCAAGAAACTGCTGAACGCACAACCGGAGTTCATGAGCGCACGTACGGCATCAAGCCCGCGGGCGACGGGCGACGCGATCCAAGACATATTGGCTGATAAGTTCAAGGCCTTGCTTGGTAACTTATGCAAGGAGTATTCGGCCGACTTCGCACGGCGTGCCATGGCGGACTTGGCATTCAAGGATACAGACGATATCTACTACGTCGTAGACGTAAAGACCCATCGGAAGGAGGAAGGCTTCCACATGCCCAATCTAACCTCTGTTGAGCGTCTGGCGCGCTTTTACGAAGACGATATGAATTGCTTTGTGGTGCTCTCGGTCAGTTACCGGATAGACGGCACGAAGGTGACAGCAGCGGACGTCCACTTCGTGCCGATTGAGTTCCTGTCGTGGAAGTGCCTGACAATTGGGGCGCTTGGATGGGGGCAGATTCAGATTGCCAATGCAGACACGATCGAGGTGCAGCCGAACTATACGCGCAAGAAGTGGATGCTGGAACTCTGTGATACACTGTTCAAGTTCTATCCGCACGAGATCAGCAAGATCAATAAAAGGATCGAGCATTTCAAGAAGGTCAAGGAGCGCTGGGAAAAGAAAGACGAAAGTTAACCAGCGCAGCTGATCAAGGACAAATGAATATTTACAATATCAGAAGTTGAAGTTTGACGAGAAACTCATGACAGAAAAAGAGAAATGGGACTACTTAGCCGAACTGGATGAAACACTCATGTTGGGCGGTGTCATCCTTTCCGAGTGGGCTACGTTTCTCGTCAAAGACGCCGATCTCGCGTTTGTAGGCGGTGCTCACCTCGCCAGCATAATGACTGGCCTTGCAGGGGTCGAGACCCACCTCCGGGCAGAAAGCGGCTCCAGCAAGCAGCGTCTCGAAGACTTGATTGCGAAGTCAGAAATGGATCAGGACTTGAAGCAGGAACTTCAGGCCCTTAGAAGATACCGGAACAAATGGGTCCATGTCGCTGAACCATGGGAAGACGAAGCCCTGCTGGCTTCACCCGAAGAAGAGGAAGCCGCGTTGGAAGAGATGGCAAAACGTTGCGCACTGGCACTTCGGAGAACAATCTACACGAAGCCATGGGTGTGAGGGGCCGCCGAACAACCGCATGCATGGTATGATCGCTGCGCTCCTAACCATGATGCAGGGCGTACGAAATATAACACACTTGGAACCGAAAAAAGGAGCCATCGGCGGTCCAAAACATATCAGAAGGCACGACACAGCCTGCGGAGACAGAATAAGAACTAGAGAAACATGACGATACCTCGGCATGGAAAACAAACATGAATATCGACAATTACTACTGGGCATTTAGCTCGGCTGCACAATCCATATCGGCAGTCATAGCTTTTCTACTAGCTGGAGTTGCCCTCGCATTCACAATGATGGATCGAGTAGCCGATCAAGATGCGACCCTTTATGATGTAATAGAAGCCTTTAAGGTTTCCCTTCATAGCGAGATGGCGGCGCTGGTCACAATCACGGGACTTGCTATCCTCTCTAGTCTATTCGCAACATATCTCAACCCTCATCCCGGCCGACTGCGCGATGGCGTGATGATTTTCGCGACATTTATGGATGTGGCCGCGGTGCTTGCTGCTGTATATTACGTCATCCGTATCGTGTCACCGCGTCGATATATGAGAGCAGCCCGGCGCGCCTACGCTGCGGCGACCACTACCACTACAACTACAACACCACCCCCAGCACATACGCAGCCATCCAGCATATTTTTCCATCATTTCATAGCGTTGGAGCAAGACATAAGAGATTATGTGAAACGCGAGAATCTCTACGTGCCTAACCAAGGCGAACCTATGATATCTTATTCCTTTCGCCAAATGGTGAATGCTCTTTATCAAAACGAGAAGATAACCCCCGAGTTGCGAGACCAACTCCTTGAGATTAACAAGTTTCGGAACCTTCTTTTTCATGGGCACATTGACAAGGTGGGACAAGACGTAACTGGCAAACTAATATGTGTAAGGCAGACATGGGATAGAGAAAAGAATAGATACCCGAACCATGAGAGCAACTGAAACACCCCTTGTTTTCCAGCCGTCGCAATCGTTCAAAACATTCGGCTGGTTGGAATAGTATCATGCGTGAATAATTGCCATTCAGGGACGATTGCGCTTGATCAACGACAATGTCAGATTTCAGAACAAACGGCCAGATCCGGCCACTCTTCTGGACGATCTCCATCCCACCGCTGACGGGTTCGCGCGGGCTGCTTGTCACAGACGCAGCCTTTTTTCCGCCAAGCATGCTTCCGCTCTACGCGTCGCCGGATCTTGTACGCTTGATTTTCTTGACAAACTGCCAGCTTTTGTGTATAGTATTTTGATTATGATGTCCAGTAGTCACAGAATTAGATAGTTAGGTATTTGTGAGTCTCAGATGAAAATTGACGCACTAGTTATCAAACGATTGGACGAACTTTTAGCTAAAGGTGAAGAGATTCTTCAGACGCGTGAATATTCTGATACAATTGATCGCAAAGAGTACTTTGTAGTCTCTTCGCCAGAAATCAAAGGCTGGGGTACGAGCGTTATCAGTCTACTCCAGTGCGCTTTTGGTGAATCCAGTGCCCACTACAGAGAGTTCGACAAGCAATTCAATGGCTATGACTCTTGGGAGTATTCATTCAAAGAGCTTATGGCGATAATTTCTGCAGCCAAGGATGATTACCAAGGCGGATACCTTTTCAATTGGAAGATGTTGATCAAGGCAGATGTGTTGGACGATGCAACAGAGCAGGCACAAGAACTTCTTGATTCAGGATATAAAGATCCTGCTTGTGTTGTGGTTGGTGTCTCACTTGAACTCGCGATTAAGGCAATTGCGACGCGCCAAGGAGTCGCGTTAGCCAAACTAGACAAGATTAATGCTGATCTATGCAAAGCAGGCGTTTACAACGTTGCCAAGCAAAAGCAGATTACTGCTTGGGCTGATCTAAGAAACAAGGCAGCCCATGGTGACTGGACGGCATACAACGCCGCAGATGTTCAAGACATGCTGTCTGGCGTCAAACGCTTCATTGCGGACAGCCTTTGAGTCCAAAACCCGACTACTCGTATCAGCGGACCCCTTATGGCAGCAGTATGCTGGCCCATAAGAAGACACCGATGCCCATAATCCCATTCCGCCATCTGCGAAACATCTGACCTATGCCGACACTGGAATGGGTTAATCGAGAAGTGGCGGTGCGGGTGGCGCCGCGCGCGCCGTTTCGCCTGCTGGAGCATGATCCGGCGCTGTCCTGCGGCGATCCGGACAATGAAAACATGCTTATTCAGGGCGACAACCTTATGAGAAGAATGTTCAAAGGTATCCTCGGCGCTGCGCTGCTCGGTGCATCGGTCGTCGGCGCCGCCGCCGCGAGCAATGCATGGACCCACGTCAAGCGCGGCGCGTTCCACGCCGAGGTGGCGCGGGTCAACATGCAGGAGCAAACGGCAACGTTCTGCAACAACGGGCGCCAAATGACACTGGCGTTTGCCGACCTGGCCACCCAGGACCACGCGCGCCTGACGGCAGTGTGGCTCGCGCAGTTGCCACGCTATACGCTGGAAGGGACGGTGATTTGCAAGGTTCCCGACAAGGGCAGCATGGGCTTCAACGGCAGCGGTACGATTGAGGTGGCAGTGTATGATACGCGGCGGCGTATCGTGCTGACGAAGGTGGCCAGCGCGCCGTGCCGCCTCACGCTTAGCAACAAGGATTCGTGCAAAATCGTGGTGGCGTTTGCCTGCAGCAATGTGCCATTGGACACGACCCAAGCGGCGCAGGTGACGGTGCGGTTTTATGGGCAGATTGGCAAGCGGCCCAACAAAAACGTGGTTGCCACAGCCCTTCTGTCGTCGCTCAACCCGGACGCCAAGCAGAAGATCGCCGTGCGGAATTTGTCCATTGAAATGCGGAAGTCGGACTTCAACTGAGGCCGGTCGTGCGGCCGCGCCGGCCTGCCGCCTGATTATCCGCAGATTACGCAGATGCACCACAGATTGCCTGCAATTCTTTATTTCACAAAGGCGCCAAGGCCCGAAGAAGACAATTCAGGATAGTGGTTACTTATTCCTGGCGGCGGTGATGCCGCCGATGTAGCTACAGCTGGCTTGGCTAGTTCCGCCAGCGGCGTGGATCGGCGCGGATTCTGCAAATGCTACAGCTGTAATCACGGCGTTCGCCATGGATAATTCTGTAGTCCACGCCGCGCGGTTTTCCGTATATCTGCATTTCAGCCACTGCCCTGAAATTCCGCTATTAGGGTTGTGGGCATGGTGCGCGCGCTCCCCGCCGGTCCACTCCGTTGACGGGACGGTGGGAGCGGAGAGTGGACCACCAGGCCGGCGGCACGCCGGGTGGTCAATCTTCTTCACCCACGCCGCAAGGGCGTGGGGGTCGCCTGCGGCAGCAGGGCGGCGGGTCGGGACGCCGGGCTCTGTAACCGCGGCGACAGTACCTCTCTCAAAAACGCATTTCCCTATAGCGGCATTTCAGAGCTGCCGCCGGATGAATTTGACGCAGGTGGCGCCTGTTGGTATAATTTGCACGTTGAGCAAAGAAAAATAGCGATTAATTTGGATCAAAGAAAACAGACTTATGCCAAGGATCAAAAAGATCAGACGTATGGAGGAGACCACGCTGCGCCTGGGTGGATCGGGCGACAACTGGCACATGACCTGGGCCGCCGCCGACACGATGTACGTCAGCCTGTGTGACGGCAGCGGCTGGCGCGGCATGCCACAGGCCGCGTATAATAGTCGCGCCTATGCGGTTCAGGGCACCCCTCCCGACGTGACCTTCGAGTACCTTGCTGGCTATCCGGCATTGGTGAACAACTGGAAAACAACGGAATGCAGCCGCTATTACAATTTCGGCATTTTGGCGTTGGGCGACAGCATCTATCAGTTTCTCAGCACGCCGAACCGGCCCTTCTCTGAAGCCGCACCTCGTTTTGTGGGCGCGAAACTGATCTACTCGCCGGACAAAGGCAAGACCTGGCACAACGGCGATGGTTCCACGCCGGTGCGCTGGGAAGCGTGGGAGGAACGGTCGCGCGAGAACATGGTCTTCTTCGAGGAGCCCGGTGATACGTTCGCGTTGCTGACCATGCTCCAGATGGGCAGGAACTATCAGGACAACACGGATGGCTTTGTCTACATCTATGCGCCGAACGGCAATGTGGAAGGCACGATGAACCAATTGGTCATGTGCCGGGTTCCCCAAGACCGGATCCTCGATCGCCGCGCCTATGAGTTTTTCGTGCGCCGGCGGGGTGCCTCCGCCGAATGGTCGCCACGCATCGAAGATCGCCGTGTCGTGTGCACCTTCCCCGCGGGGTGGGTCAACCGCAGGATACATCCCTACGCATGGCATCCCAGCGTCGTGTATTATGCGCCGACCGACGAATACCTCATGGCGAATTGGGGTATGGGCTGTGACGCGCAAGGCAACGAGTGGTTCAAGAAACCGAGTTACCTAGGCTTCTGGACCGCGCCAAAACCATGGGGGCCTTGGAAGCAAATCCACGAAGAAACGGCGTGGACACCGGACAGAGACGCCAATGCGCGGGCCTATCAACCGCAGATCGCGCCAAAATGGATCGCTGCGGACGGGAAGTCGTTTTGGCTCGTGTGGACCGATTTCCAGCAGGTGGGCGACCAATGTCCCTACTATGCCTTCAATCTTCAGCAGGTCGCGGTAGAAATGGGGTAGGCCATTTGTGCCATCGGCTGCAGCGGACGGATAGACACCGCTACTGAGCCGGCTTGTTCAACCGAGGAGACAAAAGGGAAATGACGAAGGTCAACGCAATGACCGGGACGATTCGCGATGCGTTATGGCTCTGGGGACAGGAAGCCGGCTGCTTTCATCGGCATGCCAACAATGGTTGGAAACTGCCGGGGCTGTCCCGCATGACGCCGGCCGAAGGCGCCTACTACATGGGCATCCCCAACATTATGGTGGTGCGCTTCGGCAACCAACCGGCGCCGCCATTCCGGCAGTACGCGCTGCCGTTGCGCCCCTTGCAACGCATAGTGTGGTCCATTATCGGGGATGCCGGTTCGACGGACAATGATCGTCAGCCGGATCTGCAGGAGATTATCGCCCTGAGCGCGGACTTCCCCAATCTGACCGGCGGGATCATGGATGACTTTTTCCGCAAAGACCCTATTGCGCCTGGACGCTTCACGGCGGAACAGGTCGCAGGCTTCCGCCGCCAACTGCACGCTGCCCGGCGGCCACTGGAACTCTATGTCGTGGTGTACTCCCACGACCTTGAACTGCCGATCCGGAAACATCTCGACGCGGTGGACGCTATCACGTTTTGGACATGGCACGCCAAGGATCTGGATGCCCTTGCGCGCAACTTCGGCCGGCTCGAAGAAGTCGCGCCGCAGCCGCGCAAACTGCTTGGTTTGTACATGTGGGATTTTGGTGCGTGCGCCCCGATGCCCATGGCCGCCATGGAACATCAATGCCGCCTGGGCCTGGAGTGGTTGAGGACCGGGCGCGTGGCAGGCCTGGTCTTTCTGGCGAGTTGCATTGCGGACCTCGAACTGGAGGCGGTCGAATACGCGCGCCGCTTGATTGCTCAAGTGGCTGACGAACCTGTTCCTCATAGGGCGACAAGCCGCGCACAGATTGGGGTCGCACATTGACGAGTGACAGCAAAACGCGCGCGCGTGGAAAACGGGCGGATGCGAAGCGGCCAGTCAGCGCGGCCAGACAGCCTGATCCGCTGCACGGTAGTGCGATGCCGACACGGTCTGAAACACAGGCGTTGCTGGACCGTACCGAAGCGTATCTCACCAGCGCGCTGCTGCCCTTCTGGATCGAGCGTTCACCCGACCATGAGCACGGCGGATTCCTCACGTATTTCAATCGCCAGGGCCAGCCCACCGGCGAAACGGTCAAGACGTTTCTGATGCAGATTCGCATGCTCTACACCATGTCCAGCGCGCACCGTGCGGGCTATGGCAATGGCCGCTGCGCCGAACTGGCCGAACATGGTGCGGACTTCATCCTCGACCACTACTGGGACGCGCAGCACGACGGCTGGTTCTGGATTGCCGACCGCGCGGGCACGCCGCTCGTCATGGACAAGGTGGGCTACGGCCAGTGCTTTGCCATCTACGCCTTCAGCGAGTATTTTCTGGCGACGGGCGATGCGCGCGGCCGCGACGCCGCGCTGCGCAGTTACGACGCGGTCATGCGGCACATGGCGGATACGCGCTTCGGCGGCTTCTATGAACTGATGGAGCGCGACTGGCAGCTGAAACCGCCCGGACGTTGCGGCGGCGACCGCAAGTCGCTCGATGTCCACCTGCACATGATGGAGGCATTGACGACGTTGTATGAAATGACGCACGCGCCTTCCCATCGCCGGCGCCTGTGCGAAGTGATGGAACTGATCATCGCACGCATGCTGCATCCCGAGACCGGCCTGGGCTACATGCAATTCGCGCTCGACTGGACGCCGCTTGCGCCGATCATCTTCGCGACTGAGTGGGGCCGTGACGCCCGCACCGGTGACGGCGCGCGCGGGCCGCTCGACACCACCTCGCCCGGCCACAACGTCGAGTTCGTCTGGTTGCTGCTGCACGCGGCGGATGTGCTTGGCATGCAGCGCGGCACGTACCACGACATTGTGCGGAACAACTGCGATCATTGCGTGGCGTACGGCCTTGACCACAAGTTCGGCGGCATCTACGCCGATGTGCCCATGACCCGGCCGACGCAGCAGACAGACAAGCAGTTCTGGCAACAGGCCGAGGCGCTGATCGGCCTGCTCGACGCCTCCGCGCTGCTGCGCGACGAAAAGTACTGGCAGGCGTTCCGCCTGGTGTACGATTTTGTCTTCGGGCACTTCGTTGCCATGGACGCCGGCGGCGAATGGTATGAGCGCGTCAATCGGCAGGGAAGGCCGCTTGACGACGCCCTCGGTCACGCGTGGAAAATCAGCTACCACACCGTGCGCTCGATGATCCAGACCGTGCGCCGTCTGCGACAACTTGTATAATGTGGATGGGGGCTCTGCCCCCGCAGAGTTTTTCACAGACCGGCCTCACAGAGGCCAGCTACATATATGAACAAATCAGACCTTGAGCGGCTGCTGAACGACATCGCCGGTACGCGCATTGCGGTCATCGGCGACTACTGCCTCGATGCCTACTGGTTCATTGATCCGGCCGGCGCAGAAGTGTCCATCGAAACCGGCTTGGCCACACGCGCCGTGCGCACGCAGCGCTACGCGCTTGGCGGCGCGGGCAATGTGGTGATGAACTTGCGCGCCATGGGCGTGCGGCACGTTTCTGCCTTTGGCGTGATCGGCGACGACCCCTATGGCCAGCACATGCTGCGGCTGCTCAAAGACCACGCGGTGAATGGCGACGGCATGGTGCTGCAGCGCGACACGTGGGCCACGCACGTCTACACCAAACCGTATCTTCACGATGCCGAGCAGAACCGGATTGACTTCGGCAATTTCAATGCGCTCAGCGCTGAGACGGCGGCGGCGCTCGTGCAAGCCCTGCGCGCACGGATTGCCGCTGTGGATGCGGTGATCATCAACGAGCAGGTTGCCGCGGGCATTCATCATGCGCCGCAGTTTCAGCAACTACTGCACGCGCTGATCGCCGCCCATCCGAAGACACTCTTCGTGCTTGACAGCCGGCACGACAGCGAACGCTACGCCGGCACGATCCGCAAATTGAACGATCATGAAGCCGCGCGACTCTGCGGCATCCCGCGTGGCAACGATGAACTGGTGCTGTGCACAGAGGCGCGGACCGCCGCGGAAAGCTTATGGCGGCGCTGGGGCACGCCGGTGTTTGTCACGCGTGGCGCGCGCGGCTGCCTGGTGCATGACGCGCAGGGCCTGCAGGAAATTCCCGGCCTGCAGCTCCTCGGCCGCACTGATCCCGTCGGCGCAGGCGACAGCATGCTCGCAGGCATCACCGCGGCGCTGGCCGCCGGGCGCGACCCGCGGACGGCCGCCACGCTTGGCAATTTTGTCGCGGGCGTTACTGTGCAGAAACTCTTCCAGACCGGCACGGCGGCACCTGATGAAATCATAGCCATCGGCGCGGATGCCGACTACGTCTACCGGCCCGAACTGGCCGAGGACGCGCGGCAGGCCCGCTACCTCGATGGCACGGAGATTGAGATAGTTACCGAGCTGCCGCGCGGCATCCGCTTCACGCATGTGATCTTCGACCACGACGGCACGATCTCATCGCTGCGCCAGGGCTGGGAACAGATCATGGAGCCCGTGATGGTCCGCGCCGTGCTTGGTGAGCGCTACGCCGACGCCGATGAGTCGCTCTATCAGAAGGTTGTCCACCGCGTGCGCGAGTTCATTGACAAGACCACGGGCATGCAAACGATCGTTCAAATGGAAGGCCTGGCCGAGATGGTGCGCGACTTCAGTTGCGTGCCGCCGGAGCAAGTGCTGGACGCCGCCAGCTACAAGCGCATCTACAATGACGCGCTGATGGAGATGGTCAACCAGCGCATTGCCAAGTTCACGCGCGGCGAACTCGCGGTCGAAGACTATACGCTGAAGAACGCCGTGCCGTTCCTCGCAGCACTGCGTGTGGCGGGCTTGACGCTCTATCTGGCCAGCGGCACGGACGATGCGGCGGTGATCAATGAAGCCACGGCGCTCGGTTATGCGCAGTTCTTTGACGGCCGCATGTACGGCGCGCGCGCGGCCGCCGGCCAGGATGCCAAGAAAATGGTGCTCGAACGCATTCTGCATGACGTCGGCCGCGCGCACGCGCAGCATCTGCTGGCCATTGGAGACGGCCCGGTCGAAATGCGCGAGACACACAAGCGCGGCGGCTACTGCATCGGCATCGCCAGCGATGAAGTCCGGCGCTTCGGCTTGAACGCCGCCAAGCGCAGCCGCCTCATCCGCGCCGGGGCGGACATGATCATTCCCGATTACGCGCAACTGCCCGCCTTGCTCAAGGTGCTGGGTATCGCTGGGCAGCGCAGGCAACCCTGAAATTCCGTTCTTACTAATGAATGCGCTTACTTGGTGTCATGCCGATTGTGGCCGCGGGCGCCTGCTTGGAGCTGCTTGGAGTCCCGCCAACGGCGTGGATCCCGTCAACGGCGCGGATGACCGCGGCTGCAGAAGCCGCCCTCACCGCGGGCGGCTACAATGCGGATTGTCGCCGCCCTGCTGGCTTGGAGCTGGCCTGGCTAGTCCCGCCATCGGCGTGGATCCCGCCATCGGCGCGGATAGCCGCGGCAGAACAGCAGCCGCCCTCAGCGCGGGCGGCTACAATGCGGATTGTCACCGCCCTTAACAGGGCTTTGCCTGATAACGGAAATTCAGCAGGCAACCAAATAACTTGCAGCACGCACAAGAATGTGCTATACTAATTGAAGCTGAATGCACCGATATTCACCTAACGTTGTAACTCGCATGGAGCTTGACCGATGAACACCAAGAAAACACTCCCGATCATTTTGACAGTGGCCTGTGCCGTGCCGCTGATCGTGATGGCGATCACGGAACTGCGCGCCCAACGCTACACCGGCCAAGCGGTGCCGACCCTCAAAGACATGCTGGGCGACGGCGTGCAGCAGTTGGCCTTCACCAAGATCAATGCCGGCTGGAAATACAAGAAACAAGACGTTGAAAATTCGCAACAGATGTGCACGTTGGGCGGGGTTGTGCCGACCACCTACAGCAGCTTCAGCGACATCCCTAACTTTGCGGTTCGCAGCTCGGCGACGCATGCCTATGCGCCGGGCTACACGGGCGCATTTGAGGGCTTCAACCATACCTTTGCCCGGGATCCTGCAGCGGTGAAAGGCCGCGGCACCAAGTACTCGCAGAAATTCTATCAGCCGGTATCCAAGAGTTCGGGTCATGCCAAGCCCAAGAAATACGGGCAATTCTCGGCCTCGATCAAGAACGGCCAGATGAAATTCCTGTATCAGATTCCGAAAGGCAACGAGAGCGGGATGATGGTCGAGACCGGCGCGTATGCATGGATTCAAAACTGTCGCACGTCGGCGTGGTTCCGTGAGTACACGCGCGAGAAAGTGGAAGGCGCGGCCCAGCTCACGTTTGTGGCCGGCGAGGAGATATCGTATGGTGAGCAGAATTGCCGGGTCAAAATGGGCAAAGGCGCTAGCAAAGCCAAATTGTTGAAGTAACCGCGCGGCCCGCGGCGTCAGGCGCGCCGATCGAGTGTCGCCGTCCGCAGCCGCCAGTAGCCAAAAGCAAAGCCAATTGCTGCCCAGCAGGCGAGCGCCAGCACGTCTCTGGGCAGCACTGCTTCCGCGCCCAGCATGACAGCGCGCATCATGCGCACGGCATAAAAGGTGGGCGTCATAAAACTGGTGATGCGCGCCCAGACCGGCATGGTCTGGACCGGCATCAAGGTCCCGCTCAGAAACATCAGGACTAGGACGAGAATCAACCCGGCATCGGTGTACAACGCGAAACGTCGGCACAAGGTCGCAATGGCGAAGAACACGCCGCACATGACCAGCATTTGGCCGGCCACCACCAGCCACCACAGCAGCGGCTGCGTGCCAATGTCCCAATAGACAAACTGGCGGCAGACGGCAATGGTTACCGCGAAGGTGACGAGCATAACCACCAGACTGCCCAACGTGCGACCCGCCACCAACACGCCGCGCCGCACCGGCGTCGCCAGCATGGTGTACAACGTGCCGCGCTCATAGTCGCACAACCAGAACAAGCCGTGATTCACGGATGCCAGCGCGAGCAGGAGAAACGGGAGCAGGCCGGCCGTCATGAAGGTGGTCATCACATCCGGCGTGTAGCGGTTGTTCTCCATGATGATGCGCGCGTGGCGATGGGCATTGGAGTTGACTTGCGAGGCGACTTGCAGGAGGGTGGCGGCCAGCTCGCGGTCCATCAGTGGATTACGGCCGCCGAAGAGCAGGCGAATGGCGCGCGGGTCGTCGTCGGGGACCGACATCAACCCGATAATCCGGTCGGCCTTCAGATCGCGCGTGCCCTGTGCCAGCGAGGGATACCGAACCATGGTCAGGTGAAAGGCGTTGAATTCGCGCTCGGCATTAATGGCAACGTTGTCGCTCAAGGTGTGCACGCCGACGCTCACATGCGGGCCAAGCCGGACAACCATGACGCGATTGGCCAGCACCAGAAAGGAGACCCCGAGCGCGATGCTGACCACAATATGTTTGGGCATGCGCAGCCAGAGCTTGATCTGCAGCCAAGCCAGGGCCAGAACTTGGCGCAGCGCGGCTGTCGAACCGCAGGGGGGCGCGGCAGATGACGGAGTGGTGGAGTGACGGAGTGATGGAGTGATGGCCGGTGCGGGCGCGACCGGTGCGTCGATGCATCGGTGCTCAACCACAAACTCGTTCCTCGGACGAAGTGCCTCAGGCGTGGCGCTCGGCCCGGTGCTGAGGGCGTCGAGGTACGCGCGCTCGAGCTGGCGGGCGGTGTCGGGATTGGCGCCGGGCGCGAGCGAGAGGGTGATGGCGCCATCGCGCAGGACATGGACGGTCTGACAGAGCGTGGCGGCTTCATCGAAATAGTGCGTGGCAAGCAGCATCGCCACGCCGCGCCGCGCGGCCGCCTGCAGACAATCCCAGATATGCCGGCGGACATCCGGATCGAGCCCGAGCGTGGGTTCGTCCAGCAGCAGGACGGCGGGGCGGTGCAGCAAGGCGCACGCAATCGCCACGCGTTGGCGCATACCGGTCGAGAGCACGCCGATGCGGCGCCGGGCAAAAGCCTGCAAGCGGTACTCTTCAAGCGCCTGCGCGCACGCCGCCGCCGCGTGCGCGCCGTGCATGCCATGCAGCAGCGCGTGCAGCCGCAAGGTTTCGGTCACCGACAATTCATCCAGCAAGGGTGCGTCGCGCGACACAACGCCGAGCAGCCGGCGCGGCGCGAGCGCGCCGGTGTCTTGCCGCACCCCGCCGACGAACACGCCGCCGGCATCGGCGTCAAGCCAGCCGGCGCACATGCGGATCAAGGTTGTCTTGCCCGCACCGTTGGGCCCCAGCAGGCCGACAATTGCGCCGGCGGGCACAGCAAGGCTCAGGGCGCGCACGGCCTTGATCGCGCCGTAGTGCTTCTCCACACGGTCAATGCACAGCGGGGCAGTCATGCCGGCGGGCGCGTTGGGTTCCGTGATCACAGGGTGCGCTCCACCAGCGTGTAGCGGGCGCTGATCTGCGCGCCGACCAGGCGCATCATCAGATGGGCCGGCGTATTGCTGTCGAGCACCCAACCAAATTCATGCAGGCGATAGCGCCGGCGCAGAAACTCGTCGGCAGTGCAATACAGTAATGCGGCCAGCCCCTGGTTGCGATACGGGGCGCGCAACCCAAACATGAAAGTGCGGCTGCGGGTGACACACCAGCGGCGCAGCAGCCAGCGCCAGCACAGCGCTGGGGTCACGCGGCCGGTGCGGGTCGTCAAGACCTGACTGAGATCCGGCAGGGTAATACACAGCCCGACCGGCTGTTCATCCACATACACCACCAGCGATGCCTCTTCGTGCCCCACCTGTTTGAGCGTGTCCACGAGTGCGCGCACTTCTTCAAGCGAAACCGGCGCGGAACCCCAGTTTTCCGCCCAACAGTCATTGAACAACGCGCACAACAATTTGGCATGCGCGTCAACACTGCGGCGCGTCAGGCGCCGAATGCGAATGCGCGGATTGCGCGCGAGCCACCCGATGACGCGAGCGACCTTGGCCGGGATCGCTACCTCCGCCGGCTTGCTGTAACTCACAATGTCGTGTACCCGGGCAAAGCCGCAGGCATCCGCCAGACCGGCATAGTAGGCCGGTGAATACGCCATCATGAACGCCGGCGGATGCGCAAAGCCTTCCGTCAAAAAGCCGCATTCCGCATTCAACGAAGGACTCATCGGCCCGCGCATGACGCGCATGCCGCGCGCGCCCAGCCAGGTGGCCGCGGCGTCAAACAGGGCTGCGGCGGTGGTCCGGTCGTCATGACATTCAAAGAAGCCGAACGAGCCAATCCGGTCATGCCAATGGTCATTGCCCGCCTGGTCAATCTGCGCGCTGATGCGGCCGACGGGGCGATTGTTGCGCAGGACCAGGAACAGGGCGCCCTCGGCATGGCGCCAGAACGGATTGCGCTGCAGATCGAGGAGGTGGCGGGTGATGAAACGCGGCGGCGCGGTCCAGTGCGGCCGGCCGCGGTGCAGCAACCACGGCAGGGCAATGAACCGTTCACGCTCGCGCGGCGTAGTGACCGGCACAAGCCTGAGCGTGTCAGCCACGGCCGACGTGCTCCGCCTGCCAAGCCGGGTCGGCGATGGCGCGATAGGCGGCGGCGTGGGCGTCGAGCGGCGGATTGGTCTCGTCCAGCAGTGGCGCCGCCGTCGCCTGTGTCGGTTGCGCGCCGCCGGTTGCCACCGCCTGGCGCAACCAGGCCGGATTATCCACAATCGGGCATTGCGCCAGCAAGTTTTTGGTGGCGGTTTGTTGCTGCCGAATGGTCGTGAAAAACGGCGAATGGAGCACCTCGACCAGCGACCGCTCCAAAATACTGTCCGCGGCAAACGGATAAAACGCACACGGCTCGGCGCCGCCCGCAGCATTGATGTGCAGATACACCCTGCCGGCGCAAATGCAGCCGTCCATCAGCGTGCCGGCATTGACAAAATCACACAAGCCAATCTCGCGCGTGCGGCGCAATTCCGTGATGCGCTGGCGGCGCTGCATGCGTTGCTCCGCGGTCGGCAGCAACGCGATGTCCGGCATGCACCCGACCGGCATGTATTGATAATACCAGCCCGTCACGCAGCCCTGCGCAATCATAAAATCCACAAATTCGTCCGAGACCACGACGGCGCTGTTCGCGCGCGTTACGGTGACAGAATAACTGAAATTTACGCCGGCCGCGCGGCTGGCCTGCATCGCCTGCAGCACGGCCTGAAAAACGCCCGCGCCGCGCCGCGCATCCGTCTGTGCTTCGAAGCCCTCGAGGCTGAACCCCAGTTGCACATTGCCGCAGCGGGCCAGCCGTTCTGCCACCGCCGGCGTCACCAGCGTGCCGTTGGTATAAATGCCGAACATGCTGGTGGGATGCTGCTCCAGCAGCTGGAACAAGTGCGGCCAGCAAAACGGTTCACCACCAATGAGAATGAAGAAGCACACACCCATGGCATTCGCTTCGCGCACAATCCGATCCACCGTTGCATACGAAAGTTCCTCGCTCGAATGCCCGCCCTCGAAACAGCCGGGGCAAGACAAGTTACAGCGGCGGGTTGGACTGATTGCCAGAAATGACGGCGGGTAGAAACCGTGCCGGCGTTTGAACTGCCAGCGTTTGAACGGAATATACAGCACTGGCTGGGTGATAAGAAAGCGGAAGGTGGCTTTGCGCGTGGCGCGCGAAAAGTGCGCCCCATGCAGATTGCGCCGCACCAGATCGATTATAAAGGTAATGCCGTCCCGCGTCGGAAACCACGGGTTAAACAGGCGCCGGCTGACAAACAGGCGCAGCACCGCGCGCTCAATCCGGCGGTGCAGGCGCGCCAACAATCCCGGCGTGGGGGGTGCAGGTGTGCTCATCATTAAATAATTGTAGCATATCTGGCGGCGCGGCGACAAACCGCAGTGCCACGCCAATGCCGGCAACACGGCGACACTCGGCCTTCCAATGTACATCGAAACTATCGTTGCCACCGCCGCGAGACAACGGCAGCAGCTACCGACGGCGTGCCGTTAGAGCACGCGGCATGGCTTCAACAGTAGCCCGCGCGGCATGCTGAAGACGTTCGCGGCAACCTTCCCGCGCGGGCCCGTTCCCGCACGCGCGGCAGACCGCCGCGTGGGCGTGCTCATCGGGCTTTGTTGCGTGCTGCCGCCCTCAGATGGCGGCGGTTCTTTGATATGCACCAGATGGCAGATTTCCGCCGCATCCGTGCCGTATTGAATCATCAAGGTGGACTGGTCTTTCGTCAAATTGTCCAGACCTGTTTCGTAAACTGTGGTCGTGTCCGCGCCTGCCGTCCACGCCACCCGTTGGGTGGTCCGGTCAACCGCGCCTTTGATGATCTCATTCGTGCCGGTCGCCAAGTTGAACTGATTGCCGCGCAGGATGCCCTGCTTGTTGACTGCCAGTTGGACGGTCAAGGAGGTATTGGTCGCGTTAGCAGCCATGATCGCAAAAACGCCCAAGGGCAGCCATTCGGCGTCGACGTTCGCTTTTGCATTGGCCGCACCATCGGCTGCCAGCGCCGACGTTTGTTGATAATACTGCGTCACCGTCGCGGTCGGTTGATTGTTGACATACACCGTGTCGCCGCCATAGTAGATTTGGGTGCCGTAGTCGTACGGGATCGGCTGCTGCACCACCACCGGCGTGTTATCAAACCATTGCGATAGCGTAGCGAAGGAACACAAGGCGTACGTGCCAACCGTCAGGCCAAAACACGTCCACGCCATGCCGGGATTCGCGCCCCACCAGCCAGGCGTGTACGGCCAGTAGCCGTGGTAGCCGCCATAGCCATAAAAGTTGTTCTGAATATTGTTGATCTGTGTGTTATTGATGTGATTGTTGTTCCACGGGCCGGGATGCGGGCCCGGGCCGGGATGCGGGCCCGGGCCTGGACGCGGGCCTGGGCCTGGACGTGGGCCTGGGCCTGGACGTGGGCCTGGGCCTGGACGCGGGCCTGGGCCTGGGCCTGGACGCGGGCCTGGGCTTGGGCCGGGGCCGGGACGAACATTGGGATTAACGCCATGCCCTCCTTGCCCGGGACGCATATTGGGATTAATGCCCTGCCCACCCTGGCCGGGACGCATACCGCCGGGATGCGCCATGCCGCCATCCGCCGGCAATCCAAGAAAATTGTGCAATTGCGAGTCCGACGGCCGCGTAGAATTCTGTGGCCGCGAGAAGCCTCCCTGCTGCATGCCCGACGGGCGATATTGTTCCGCGCGTGGTGACCGGTCCATATTGCCGGAGAACCCGCCGCGGTTTTGATTGAAACCGCGTTGTTCATTAAAGCCGCTCGGGCGTGAAGGCATGCTGCCGCCACCAAACGAGCGTTCGCCGCCGCCGCCACCAAACGAGCGTTCGCCGCCGCCACCGCCAAACGAACGTTCGCCGCCGCCGCCACCGCCAAACGAGCGTTCGCCGCCGCCACCAAAGCCACCACCGCCGAATGAGTGGCCACCACCACCACCAAAACCACGTGCCCACGCAGCAGGCACCAGCAACAGCACACTCAACATTGCCACCAAGCTTGTCAATTTCACGTTCTGCATGTCAGTCTCCTTGAACAATGTGGTTCACAGTCAAACAAAATGATAACCCGTTTCGATTACGGTGTCGCGGGTGTGCGGGTAAAGGTAAGCTCCGGCAACTCCGGCAGGGCAACGTCACCGACACAGCGGTTGATCGAACTGACCGTCAGGCTATTGTCGCCGGTGCGTTGCATCAGATAGGTGGCGCTGAACGGCGTGCCGTCGCGCAGTGCGCCCGTGGCTTTGATTTCCCAGCCCTGCGCATCGGGCAACCACAGCCCTTTGTCGACACTGCCCAAGGCATCATAGGTCCACGAGGCCAGCTGCGCGGTTTCTGGATCCCAACCAATCAGCTGCACGCCTTGCGAAATAACGTTTGTGCCGGCGCGGGTAATCCAGGTGCGCTGAAGAAACGCGCCGTCACTGACGTACTGGTAGCTGGTCTCCATGCTGAGCAGCGGCGACGTTGCGTGCCAGGTGCCGATCAACCACGCCAGATCCTGCACTGCGTTGGCCGCGTCCTGCCGCGCATCCGGCAAGTCTTCGACACTGACCATCAGCCACGTGCGGCCCTGTCGCACATGCGTGGCGATATAGCGGCCAACTTGCGGATCGCTGCCCGGCACGAGCGTCACGGCGGTGCTCCCCTGTTCGACGGCCGTGAAGGCATTGACCACGCGAATGTCTTCCACGGTAGTGACCGCCTGCGCGTTCGAATATTCCGCAAAGAAGGCGGCATATAGTTTTTCGATGTTCTCGCGGCCTTTGTATTCTGTGCCGAGACTATCAAGGTAGACACCCTGCGGCGACCATTGCGCGGCAACTGCCTTGGCGTCATGCGCATTGAAGGCCTGCTCAAACTGTTTGACTTCCTTGCGCACTTGCCGCTCCAGCACGGCGCGCAGGGCGTCCACATTCAGCACCCCGGCTTGGACTGCGCGCGCCAGCACGCGCTGGCGCACTCTCTCTCGCAGACCGCCGGCGGTTGGCGCCGTGGAGCCGGGTCCGGTATCTTCGGCGAAGACAAAGGTAACAAGACTGATGCTAACGATGCCTGCAAGGCGGATGGCGGTGTTCATACAGTGCGCTCCAGTTGATGAACTTGGTCGTCGTAGTATAACATAAGTCTGGCTTATTGTTCAAATTGTGGTCGCGTTTACCAGCGATAAATTGTGAATTCGTACGGGCTGACCGAAAAATCGGGCAGCAGCACGGCGCGGTCTTTACAGAACGGCGGGCCACCAATCGCCTGCCCGACCAGTTTCAGTTTTGGTGTGAAAACCTTGAAGGTGCCGGTCATGTCCGAAAAGGCGAAGAAGCCTTTGGTGGTGTGGGAATACATTGGGCTGCCGCTGGTCACCGGCCCGGCGCTCAAGGTCATGCCGTGGGCCGAAACACGATAGGCGCGCAGCTTGGTGCTGGTCATGCCCATGAACGCAAAGACCACGGTTTTCCCGTCAAAGTACATGAGATACGGCGTCTCGCCGGGCAGCGCGTCGGTCAGGGCAAACGGCCCGAAGAGTTGGGTGGCCGAACGAACCGTGAGCGTCTTGGCGCTGGAATACAGCGCAACGCTGCCCTTGCCCGTCGTCGCCACGCGCCACAGGGCATAGCTGCTTGTGGGCATGGAACAAAAGGTGGCTAACGAGCCGACCCGCGCCGCCTCCCAGATGGACGGCGGACCCTGCTCGCAACAGAATTGGACGAATTTGTCGTTGGCGCTGGGCAGCCAGGAAATGGTGTTGGCAAAGGTGGCCTCGCCCTTTTTCTTGAGCGTCTTGCCGGTCTTGTACACGTCAAACGTGCCGTGAAATTGCACCGTGTCATAGGCGCGCTCGACCGCCAGATATTTGCCGTGCGGGCTGCAATACACTGGTGTGGCGTACGCCCCGCCGCCGCCCCACGTGTCCACAAAGGCGCGCGTCTTCCACTTCAATTTGTCGGTCACCACGCCCGCGAGTACTTGGCCCGCGAGGGTCATGCGTTGCGCCACAAACAACCGGTTCCCTAGCAGCGAAATGTTCGGCGGGCCGACTTCACCGGCTTCCGGGGACAAGCCGCCGCTTTTCAGAAACGTCAGCGTGGTGTCGGCAGCATAGGTCAATAAATTGTTAACGGTCCCCATTTTTGTCTGAATGAAAACAGTCTTGAAATTGTCGGTCACATAAACCAAGGCGGTTGATGTATTTTGCGTTTCGGGCACCGTCTGCACCCATTGATTATCCGGGCTCATCCACGCGCTGATGGTGATGTTGGACATGTAGCCCTTGACAAACATCATAGAACCTTTATTGTTCCAGTAATAATAATTGAAATTGGCAGGAAACATGTGCCATTGACCAACTTGTCGAAACGCGGCGGGGGCGTGCAGCGCGATCAGGGTTGCCCACAAACCAAACATAATGAGGCGGAAGTTCATACTGGATCTCCTAATGAAGAGCGGTCTTGATTGATCTAGTATACCACGACCAACCCACCAAGTCAATCATTGTCGCCGGTACTGTGTTCGCCGCGAACACAGCAATGCAAAACCATGCGCGGCAAATGGGTTTTCTCAGCCAGACGCGCAGATGCAACGCCCGCACTTGATTTTCTGCGCGCGCTTTGCTACAGTAGTAACTGCTATTCTCGTTCGTATATATTGATGGTAGACATGTCATCCGCTTAGGATTATTTATGAATGTGCCTGCAACACCCCATGCCATCGGCCTGCGCCTGTTCAAGCATATGACCAGCGCCGGCCCGTCGCTGATCTCCAAAGACTACTGGGAAAACCAGTTGATGGAGCTGAGCATGGCCAACGAACAATTCAAAATGCGCATGTTTCACTTTGTGGATGTCTTCCCGATGTTGCACTCGGCCAAGGACGTTGCGCGCCACTTTCATGAATATTTTCCCACGCTCGAGGGCGTGCCGACCGTCTTCAAAGCCGGCATGGCCATGGCCAAAGTCGGGCTGGCGCCGGACTTCATCATCAACACGGCTGCTGCGATTGGCATCAAGCAGATGGCCAAAAAATTCATCACGGCCGAGACCGCCAAAGACGCGCTCGGCGCGGTTGAGAAACTGCGCGAACGCAATCTGGGCTTCACCCTCGATGTGCTGGGCGAAGCGACCGTCAGCGAGGCCGAGGCGGATCAGTATGTGCAGACGTATCGTGCGCTGATTCCGGCCCTGGCCGAGCGCGCCCGCACGTGGAAAGCCAATCCGCGTGTGGACGGCGAGGGTGCCTTTTACACCCCGCCGATCAATGTTTCAGTCAAGCTGACCTCGCTCTATTCGCAAATGACGCCGCTCGCCCCGGCGCACTGCGTCGCAAAGCTGAAAGACCGCCTGCGCCTGATCCTGCGCAGCGCGCGCGACAATAAGGTCGCCTTGAATGTGGACCAAGAGCAGTACATGTACAAAGACATCATCATGCGGGTCTTCATGGAATTGCTCGATGAAGTTGAATTCGCCGAGTATCCCTTCGCCGGCATCGTCGTGCAGGCCTATCTGCGCGACGCCGCGCGGGATGTGCAAACGCTGCTGACCTGGGCACGGCCGCGTAAGCAGCCGATCTACATCCGGCTGGTCAAAGGCGCGTATTGGGATTACGAAACGGTGATTGCCGCGCAGAAGCACTTGACGCCGCCGGTCTTCACGCGCAAGTGGCAGTCGGATGCGAACTACGAGCAGATTTCCAGCGTGCTGCTCGACAACTACACCGTCTTGCGCCCGGCCTTTGCCAGTCACAACGTTCGCAGCATTGCCGCCGCGATCGCCATGGCCGAGGCGAAACAGGTGCCGCGCGATGCCTATGAATTTCAAGTGCTGTTCGGCATGGGCGATCCGATTGCCGCGGCCGTTACCGCCGAAGGCCATCGCTGCCGTGTCTACGCGCCGTTTGGCGAGATGGTGCCGGGCATGGGCTATCTCGTGCGGCGCTTGCTCGAAAACACCTCGAACGATTCATTTCTGCTGCAGACCATGGCGAAGAAGCGCGATGAGGACGCCCTGCTGCAAGACCCGCACGGCGAACCGGAAGCCCTGCCGGCACCGCCGACCGGGCGCTTTGTCAATGTGCCCGAGCTCGACTGGGCCGATGCGCGCAACGCCACCGCACTGCAGGCCGCGCTGACGGCCGTGCGCGCGCAATGCGGCGCGACCTATCCTCTGATCATCAATGGCGCGCGTGTCACCACCAGCACGCTGCGTGACTCGGTCAATCCCGCCCAGACGAACGAATTGATTGGCCGGGTGGCGCAGGCCGATCTGGCGCAGGTTGCGCACGCCGTGACGGCCGCTCGTGCGGCGTTTCCGGCCTGGCGCGATACGCCCGCCGCGCAGCGCGCCGAGTTGCTCTTCTCGGCCGCGCGCATCGCCGAACGCCGCAAATTCGAGCTGGCCGCCTGGATGATTCTCGAAGCTGCCAAGCCGTGGAATGAAGCCATGGGCGATGTCGAGGAAGCGATTGATTACCTCAACTACTATGCCCACGAAATGCTGCGCCTGGCCGCGCCGCGCCGCGTCGGCAATGTGCCCGGCGAAGTCAGCAACTACGTCTATGAAGCCAAGGGCGTCGGCGTGATAATCTCGCCGTGGAATTTCCCGCTGGCGATCACCGCCGGCATGGCCGTCGGCGCGATCGTCACCGGCAACACGGTCGTGATCAAGCCGTCCAATTTCACGCCGGTGATTGCGTTCAAGCTGGTTGAAATTCTACAGGAAGCGGGCGTGCCGAACGGCGTGCTGAACTATCTGCCGGGCGCGGGCGCGACGATCGGCGACGCGCTGGTGCGCAATCCGGAGGTAAATTTCGTCGCCTTCACCGGCTCGCAGGAAGTCGGCTTGCGGATTGGCCGGATGGCGGCGGAAACGCCCGGCCCGCGCCAGGGGCCGAAACGCGTCATCGCCGAAATGGGCGGCAAAAACGCCGTGATTGTTGACAGTGACGCCGATCTCGACGAGGCGATTGTCAACATTATTCGCGCGGCCTTTGGCTATGCCGGCCAGAAGTGCTCGGCCTGCTCGCGCGTGATCGTGCTGGCGCCGGTGTACGACCTGTTCTGCCGGCGGCTGGCCGAGGCGGTCAAGGCGATTGTCGTGGGCCCGGCCGAAGACCCGGCCACGCTGGTCAATGCCGTGATTGACAAATCCGCGCAAGCCACGATCGAGGAATATATCGCGCTCGGCCGCAACGAAGCGCGGCTGCTGGTGCAACGCGACATTGGCACGCTGGCGCAGCAGGGCTTTTACGTGGCGCCGACGGTCTTTGCCGATGTCGCGCCGGATGCGCGCATCGCCCAAGAAGAAATTTTTGGCCCGGTCTTGGCGGTACTGAAAGCCAAGGACATGGACGAGGCGCTGGCCATCGCCAACAACAGCGCCTATGCCCTCACCGGCGGCATTTTCTCGCGCAGTCCGGAAACGGTCACGCGCGTGTCGCGCGAGTTTCATGTCGGCAATTTGTACATTAACCGGGCCAACACCGGCGCGATTGTCGAGCGCCACCCGTTCGGCGGCTTTCGCATGTCGGGCATCGGCTCAAAGGCCGGCGGGCCGGATTATCTGTTGCAGTTCGTCAATCCGCGCACGGTGACAGAAAACACGTTGCGGCGTGGCTTCGCGCCGCGCACCACTGCTTAATCAAAAGTGAAAGTCGGCCGGGCAACCAACCACCACGCGCGCCATTTGGCCTGGCTGGTGAATTCCTTGCCGGTGATCGTTTCCAAGTTGTCCTGCGCGCTGTCGCGCACATCGGCGAAGGTACTCGCGCGCTGCGCCACCAGAATGTCAATCGCCACTTTGCTTTCCGTGTCGGCAATGACATCCATGGCCGCGCTGCGCACGTCTTCATTGGCGTGCTGCAGGCACGCGCCTAACGCGGGCAGCAATGTGGCGCGATTGTCGGCCGTGCCCAGCGCTTCAATCGCGGCGACGCGCACCTCGACGCGGGGATGCTGCTTCAGGATGCGCTCAAACTCCGGCACAAGCGCGGCCGGCACCTTGTCATCCACCAGTGCGTCATCCAGCGCGGCCAGCACCACCTCGCTGTCAGTCGAGCGCAAGCGCTCAACAATGGTGCCGGTTGGTGCGGGTGCGAGTGGCGCCGGCGTATTGGTCGCGAGTGGCGCACTGCTGGTCGCCTGCCGCGTGGTGACAACCATGTCCATGGCGCAACTGCTGCCCAGCAAGGTCACCAGCAGGCCGGCCATGGTTAGCTGAACAACGGCGTGCTGCATATGAACTCCCGTTTGGCGTTATGAAAATGAGATCAGCCCATGATACTAAAAAAACTGACAATTGACAAATGACCGTTGATCAGTGAGCATTGCTACCGGCACTTCATCCCCTGGATATTTCACATGCCCCTGCCCACCACCATGCGTGCGATTCGCAAACTGCACGGCCAAGCCGGCCTCAACTTGTGTACGATTCCGGTGCCGGCCTGCGGCCCGCGCGATGTGCTGATCCGCGTGCGCGTCACCGGCATCTGCGGCACCGACCTGCACATTTACAACTGGGACGCCTGGTCACAAAACCGGATCAAGCCGCCGCTGACGACCGGCCATGAGTTTGTCGGCACAATCGCCGCGCTCGGCGCCGAAGTCCACACGCTGACCATCGGCCAGCGCGTCTCGGCCGAAGGCCACATCACCTGCGGCCATTGCCATTTGTGCCGCACTGGCCGCAGCCACATCTGCCGCACGTTCAAGGGTGTCGGCGTCGATCGCGAAGGCTGTTTTGCCGACTATGTCGCGGTGCCGGCCGAGAATGTCTGGCCGGTGCCGGCGGATGTGCCGGACGCGTTCGCCGCCATTTATGACCCACTTGGCAATGCGATGCACACGGTCATGTCCGCGCCGATTTCACTCAAGAATGTCCTGATCATGGGTGCCGGCGCAATCGGCTTGTTCGCGGTCAGCATGGCCAAGGTGGCCGGTGCCTCGAAAGTCATTGTGGTCGAGCCCAATGCCACGCGCATCACGTTGGCGCGCAAGGCCGGCGCCGATCTGGTCTTGAACCCGCAGGCCGACGATGTGCCCACTATCGTCCGCCGCGAAACCAACAACGAGGGCCCCGCGGTTGTCCTCGAAATGAGCGGCAACGCCAAAGCCATGCAGCAGGCCTTTGGTCTCGTCGCCACCGGCGGCACCATGTGTTTGCTCGGCATTCCCAGCACGACGGTCGACATCAACTGGGCCGAAGACATCATGTTCAAGGGCATTACGATTCATGGCATCACCGGCCGGCGCATGTTTGAAACCTGGTTTCAAGTTGACGAATTTCTGCTGCATCACAGCGCGCGCCTGACCGCAAGTGTGACGCACACCCTGCCCTGCACGGCCTACGAGGAAGCCTTCGCCCTGATGCGCAGCGGCGCGTGCGGCAAGATCAATCTGACCTGGGACTAAGGCCGGTATGCGCCTGTGCGCGCCACGATTCGCACTCCCCCCAGGTTGCCGCCTGCAAACAACCGGGACATGGTTGTGTAGAACCCCTCCAAGTCCTCCACGATTTCATTGCCGTGGCGTTCAATGTGCCGGGCGCGGTTGGTCACATAGCTCTCCATGCGCTTTCTTACAAACGTCGTCCACGATGCCGTCATGTCGGTGTATGCGACGTCGGTAAACCCGTTGGCGGCAAGCTGTGCAAGATATTCCTCCGCCGTCGGGAGATAGGCGCAGTACACGTCCTTGGATAATAACCCGCGTTCCTGCTCGTCCAAGACGCCCTGGGCGCAAAAGTCCTCGACAAACAGCCGGCCGCCCGGTTTCAATAACTGATGACAGTTCCGCAAGAGCGTCGAACGGTCCGGAATATGCAAGAAGGCAAGCCAGCTCACCACCGCATCAAAACGGCGCACGCACGCTGAATAATCAAGAATGTCCCCGCACACATGCTGCACACGATCAGCCAGTCCGCACCGCACCGTCAGACACCGGGCGATGTCATGCAGGTCGGGCTGCAGCTCGAGCGCCGTGACGTGGCATCCGGTTTTCTCCGCAAGATACCGTGCCGGACCGCCCAGGCCCGAGCCAATATCCAGAATCCTGCTTCCGCGGCCAACCGCCAGCGTGTGCAGCGCATCATCAACCGCCGCGGTGCCACCGTAATGCAACTGATCAAACGCCGCCAGCTCGCTGACCTTCAGCTGCATCGCCGCGGTGTAGCCGCGCGCCGCAAGCTCCGCATAAATCCGTTCAGGATGACGATACAGCTTCATCCCTTTTATGTCGTCCGCATGTCCCATTGGTCGTCTCCTGTTGGCACGCATGGTGCGATGTCTCGCACAAAGAAATAGCTAAGAGCGATGGACATTGGCCCTCTTCATGGCACTAGTGTAATGTGTTCACCCCCGCTTGTCAATTCACGCCCGACACCGTACAATGGACGGTGAACAACGAACCATCAACCGTCAGCCACATGAAACCAACCATCTTAGTTGCCCAATCCGGCGGGCCGTCACCGGTGATCAATGCCTCGCTGCAGGGCGTCGTGGACGCCTGTCGTGATTTCCCTGAGCGCTGTGGCCGCGTGCTGGCCGCCTGGCACGGCGTCGAAGGCATTCTACAGGAGGAACTCTTGGATTTGGCGCAGGAAGCACCCGCAGAATTGCAGCTGCTGAAACAGACACCGTGCGCTGGCGCAATCGGCACCTGCCGCTATAAATTGAGCGCGCATCAGGAACAGGATTTTGCCCGCATTATCGAGGTGATCTGCGCCCACAAGGTCGGCTATTTCTTTTATATTGGCGGCAATGACTCGATGGACACCGCCCACAAAGTCGCGCAATTGGCCAAGGCGCGCGGCGTTGAACTGGTCGTCGCCGGAGTGCCGAAGACAATTGACAATGACGTCGGCGATCAACAGTTTCGGTTGATTGACCACACGCCCGGCTATGGCAGTGCCGCGCGCTATTGGGCGTGCCACATGCAAAACGCGAACGAGGAAAATCGCGGGATGCGCACGTCCGAGTGCGTCTCGGTCTATCAGGTGATGGGCCGGCGCTCGGGCTTTTTGCCGGCGGCCGCGCGCCTGGGCGATCCGCAGCGCGAAATGCCGCTGCAAATCTATCTGCCCGAATCGCACCATACGTTGGCCTCGCTCGCCGACAACGTTAACGCGGAATTGCGCCGCAGCGGGCGCTGTATTGCGATTGTCAGTGAGGGCTTTGACGTCGGCGGCTTGGGTGAACGGCGCGATGCCTTTGGCCATGTCGAGTACGGCGCGAGCGAGACGACGGTCGCGCAAGTGGTGGTGAACTATTTGAATAAGGTCGGCCTTGCCGCGCGCGGGCAGGCGACCGGCCAGGTACCGGGTGTGTTACAGCGCGATGTTTCGCTGTATGCCTCGCGTGTGGACATCGAGGAGGCCTATGAAGTCGGGCGCACGGCGGTGGCGATTGCCCTGCGCGACGGCAGCGGCTGGATGGCCACCATTCTGCGCGCGCCGGGCGCGGCCTACAAAGCCTATTATGACAAAGTGCCGCTTGACGCCGTCGCCAACTCGGTGCGGACCGTGCCGGCGGCATGGCTGAGCAAAGATCAGCTGGATGTCACGGATGATTTTGTGCGCTACGCCCAGCCGCTGATCGGCGATGAAGCGCCGGCGCGGCTGTACGAAAATGGCCTGCAGCGTTTCGCGCGCCTGCGCCGGGTGTTCGTGGAAAAGCGGCTGCCGGCCTACGTGCCCGAATGCCTGCGGCAAAGCTGAAAAATTAGTCCGACGCGTCCGACGCGTCCGACATATTCCGAATGCCCTTGCACGCCGGATAGCCGGAACAGCCCCAGAACTGCTGCCCCGCATGCGGCCCCCGCTTGGCCGTGAGTCGGCGCATGCCCTTGCCGCATAGCGGGCAGACGGGGATGTCCGACTCGTCCAGCTTTTTCGCTGCGCGCGCCTGCACCCGCGACGCGTACAGTCGCTCAGTGAACCCGCCCTGCTCAACAGAATCGCGGCTTTGGCTTTCAACCTGCCGGCGCAGCAGGTACGCGGCTTGTTTTACGGCGCACACCATCGCGTTGGCGGCCAGCTCCGGCTCGGCCTGCTTCACAAAATCCGCCAACCCGGCCAAGCCGGTCAATTGCACCGTGCCTTCCGGCGCGCGCGGCAGGTTGGGCGCCACATCGTGTTTCAAGCGCTCGCGCATGGCCAGTGTCTCAGGCGATTCTTTGTGCCAGACGCGCAGGCCGCGCTGGATCAGGAAGCTTTTGAAATCTTTGGCCAGCTCGTCCGCAAGGCTGGCCCGGGCCACGTTAGTGAGCTTTATCTCGGTCTTGCGCGAAGTGGCCGCCGCGCCGCTGGCCTCGCTGATGTTGCGAACGCCATTGCGCGCCACCTGCACCATCTGGTCATGGGTACGCGAGTGTTTATCAATGAACCGATCGCAGAAAACGACGGTGGCGTCATAGACCGCCTCGGACACTTTGTAGCTGCGCAGATGCTCATAGCCGCCAGGTGGCAAGAGTGGGCTGTTGGGAGCACGCATGTTTCCTCCTCCGGTAAAGCTAAATCAGACAGGTCTGACGCGTCGGACTTGTCGGACCAAACGGTTGTCGCAGCGAAAACTACTTGTGCGTGAAGCGCGCGTTGATTCCGTCCGCCGTCGCGACCTCACCAAAGACGATCAGGACATCGCCGGCATGCATCATGGTGTGCGGCCCGGGATTGATGGCCAGCTCGCCATCGGCGCGGCGGATCGCCACAACATTCAACGCGTTTTTCTGGCGGATTTCCTCCTGCGCCAGCGTCTTGCCTTCCCAGGCACAGCCGGGCATGATGTCAATTTCACGCAAGCCAATCGTGCGGTTATCGATACCGGTCAGCTTGTCGATGAAGCGAATGGCTTCGGGGCGCAGCATGATGTTGGCCATGTGCCGGCCACCGACTTCATCCACGCGGACAATCCGGTTGGCGCCGGCACGCAGGAGCTTGCTTTCGTTGGTCTGCTGCGCGGCGCGCGTGACAATCACCAACTGGGGCGCCAGCTCACGCGCGGTCAGCGCGACAAACACATTGTCGGCGTCATTGGGCAAAGTCGTAAGCAGGCCTTTGGCAACCTGCACGCGGGCCTTCTCCAGCGCGCTTTGCTGGGTCGCATCGTCGTTTAACGCACTAATGTTTTGCTGCCATAGCGCCTCGCACACGGCGGGGTCTTTTTCAACGATGATGACCCGCTCGTCACTGGCCAGCAATTCCTGCATGGCACCCAGACCGGTCTTGCCGCCGCCGCAAATAATGATATGGTCGCGCAAATTGCTTAATTCGTGTTGCATTTGTTGCCCTCGCAATACCGCGGTGAATTCGCCGCTGACAATCAGGGAGACGAAGGATGACAGGCCATAGGCGGCCGTGCCGACGCCCACCAAGGCGATGCAAATCGTAAAAATCCGCCCGGCCACATCCAGATCGTGCACCTCTTTGTAACCGATCGTCGTGACGGTGATGACGGTCATGTAGAGGGCATCCAGCAAGGACCAGCCCTCGACCAGAACATAGCCGGCCGTGCCCACGGCCAAGACCAGCAGCAGCAGCAGCCCGGCCACAAACAGGCGGCGAAGGCTCTCGTGGCGGATGCGTTTGTGCAGAGTCGGGAGGAACATGGCAATTTACGATTTACAAATTACAATTTTCAATTGGAGGATGCACGGTTTCCAGTGGCGCAGCGGTTTCATCGGTGGGGCATGCGCGGCGATAGAGCAAGCCGATCAAACGCGCCTGAAAGACAAAGGTGTAGAGCGACAGCAGCGAGGAGACCAGCCAGCCGACATACGCCAGGGTATGAAAATATCCGCGCAGCCAGTGTGCTGCGAAAAAGGCCGCCGCACAGGCGCCCGCAACCACAAGGTAACCCGGCATAAGTTTGACAATGGCCGGCACCACAACATGCGGGAGCACCGACCGATACTGGCCGGAGAGCTGCACCGTCAGCGCGGCCATGGGCAGATACAGCCAGCCCCACACCACTGCCGCCACGCGCGCATACGGCAGCCAGACAAGTTGGTTGTTCTTGACAAGCAACAGGATAAACCACGGGCCGAACGAAAAGCCGGCAATGACAAGAATCCGCACAAAAGGATAAAGGATGTCGTCCAGATAATTTGAAAGGCCGGGCCAGTGGGGCATTTCATTACTGCCATTGGCAGTGTTAGTGATGATGTTCAGATAATAGGCGCCAAAATAGCCCCAGTAAAAAACGAGCAGGAATAGCGCCAGCAGCGAAAACATGAGCGCTTTGAGTATCAGCGCAAGGATGGCGCCGCTCAGGAGCAGCATCCAGCCATTCTTGCGGATTGGATAAGTCAGTGCATCTATGATCATATGCTGAAAACTATGAACGATGAACTAAGAACGATGAACGATGAACGCAGCGCTCATTTCGGCACCGAGGTCAGCACACGGTGGCCGGTGCTGGTGACCAAGACCATATCCTCAATACGCACGCCACCCCATTCCGGCAAATAGATGCCGGGCTCGATCGTAAAGACCATGCCGGGCTTGGCAATGGCCGTGCTGCGCTTCTGCGGCCCGCTGCCTTCATGGACTTGCAGGCCGATGCCGTGGCCGGTGTTGTGGCCGAACTTGTCGCCAAAGCCGGCCTTGGTGATGATGGCGCGCGCAGCGGCATCCACGTCGCACAAGGGCACGCCCGGGCGCACGGCCGCAATCGCGGCGCGCTGAGCGCGCAGGACGATGGCATAAATATCGCGGAATTCCTGGGACGGCGTGCCGAGAAAGAGCGTGCGGGTCAGGTCGGAGCAATAGTCGTTGACGCGCGCGCCCCAGTCAATTTTCAGCATCGTGTTGCCTGTGATGACGGTCTCGTCACAGTGATGATGCGGCTCGGCGGCGTGCGCGCCGCAGGCAACGATGGAATCAAAGGAGTGTTCGGCATGCAGCCCGTTGGCCCGGCCGATCGCGCGGATTTTCCCTTCGAGCAGCTCGGCCGCAGCCAGCTCGGTCAGCCCAATCCATTGGCAGGGCTTGATCGCCAGAAAAGCTTGCTGGGCAATCGTGATGGCCCGGCGCATCTCAACCAATTCGGCCGGCTCTTTGCAGTCACGAACGGGGCCGATCCAGTTCTTGGCCGGCTTCCAGGCGATGCGCCGGCATTTGCGCTGCACGGTGTGCAGCATGGCGGCGGTCAGGTGGTCGGCCTCGTAGGCCAAGCTGCGAATGCGGTGCTGCGGGCAATAGTCGCCGAGGGCCTTGGCCAGGCCGGCGTTCATGATGATCGGCGAGAGGCGTTGCGTGGCAACATGCGCACGCAGCATGGCCTCGTAGCGGAAATCCGTCAGCAGCGCGGCGCCGGTATCGGTCAAGACAAGATACGCATTTGAGCTTCTGAAGCCCGTCAGATAATACACATTGGTCGGATTGCTGACCAGCAGGGCGCGCACTTTTTGCGCGCGCATGCGGCGCACAACGTTGGCGCGGCGAGTGGAATAGTTCATGGGAAGCAAGTTGTAAGTTTTAAGTTTCAGGTTTCAGGTTTAAAGCATTGTGCCTATTGGCGGACGGCGCCATCGCCGCGGATCATATATTTATAGGTGGTCAACTCCTCGAGGCCGACCGGGCCGCGCGCGTGCAGCTTGCTGGTGCTGATCCCCATTTCGGCGCCCATGCCGAACTCGCCGCCATCGGTGAAGCGCGTGCTGGCGTTGACATAGACCGCGGCCGAATCGACATATTGCAGAAAATGCGCCGCTTCGTGGTGATGTTCCGTGATGATCGCATCCGAGTGGTGCGAGCCATGCTCATTGATGAAGGCAATTGCCTCATCCAGCGAACGCACGAGTTTGACCGACAAAATCAGGTCGAGGTACTCGGCGCGCCAGTCGTCCTCGGTGGCGGGAATGACGGCCGGGTCGAGCGCGCGGGTCTTGTCACAGCCGCGCAGTTCGACGCCGGCCTCACGCAGTTTGGCGAAGACCAGCGGCAGCGCTTTCGGCGCAATATGCTCGTCGATCAGGAGGGTTTCCATCGCATTGCAGACCCCCGGCCGTTGCACTTTGGCATTATAGCAGACCGCCACCGCCTTGGCCAGATCGGCATCCTTGGCGATATAGGTGTGGCAAATGCCAGCGTAATGTTTCAGCACCGGAATGCGACTGGTCTCGGCGACTTTCTGCACGAGACTGTTGCCGCCGCGCGGAATGATGCAATCCACATACTGCTCGGCGTGCAAGAGGGCATCCACGGCGGTGCGGTCGGTGGTTTCGAGAAATTGAATGGCATCCACCGGAAATTTGCATTGGGCCAGGGCGGCCTGCAGCACGCGGGCCAGCGCCAGATTCGAGCGATAGGCCTCGGCGCCGCCGCGCAGAATAACGGCGTTGCCGGACTTCAGACACAAGCCGGCGGCGTCCACAGTGACATTCGGGCGCGCCTCGTACACAATGCCGATGACGCCGAGTGGGACGCGCACCTTGGTAATCGTAATGCCGGACGGGCGTGTGCACTGCGTCAGCACGACACCGACCGGGTCGTGCAGCGGGATGAGGTCGCGCAAGCCTTTGGCCATGGAAGAAATGCGCGCGCTGGTCAGGGTCAGGCGATCGAGCAAGGCGTCGGTCATGCCCTCGTCGCGCGCGGCGGCGACATCCTCGGCGTTGGCCGTTTCAATCAGCTCGGTTTCGGCCTCGAGCATGGCCGCCATGGTCTTCAACACTTCGTTTTTAGTGTCGGCACATTGATTGGCCAGGATGCGGCTGGCTTGCTGCGCGCGCCGGCAACAATCATTGACATAGGCCGTAATGTTCATCGTTGCTGTTCTGGGTACATGATCGCGTTGAGGGCGGCTTGAGCGTTGGCGAGGGTGTCATTGACGACGATGAAATCGAAGCACTGGCGTTGGTCAATTTCATAGCGAGCCTCGCGCAGACGGCGCTGGATAACCTCTTCGCAGTCGGTGTTGCGCGCGCGCAGGCGGCGTTCGAGCTCCTCGATCGAGGGTGGCATGATGAAGACCAGCAGCGCTTCCGGCATTTGCTCCTTGACTTGCTTGGCGCCCTTGGTGTCGACATCCAGCAAGACATTGCGGCCTTGGCGCAATTGCTCCTCGACCGGCGTGCGCAGGGTGCCGTAATAATTGCCGAACACCTCGGCATGTTCGAGGAAATCACCCTGGGCGAGGTGCCGGTCGTAATGGGCCTTGGACATGAAGTGATAATCTTTATGGATCACTTCGCCGGTGCGGGGCGTGCGGGTGGTGGCCGAGACCGAGAAATACAAGTCGGGATGCGCGTTCAGCAGATAATCGCGCAGCGTTGTTTTGCCGGCGCCGGACGGCGCGGCGATAACAAACACTTTGCCGCGCGGCGTGCTCATGGTTGCGCGGCGCCGTGGGTGCGCGGATCCGGCTGGGGCACGGGAATTTCGTGCGCGCGCCACATCGCCTCGATGTCGTAATGGAGGCGGGTGGCCGGGTTGAACAAGTGCACGATGCAATCCACATAGTCGAGCACAACCCAGTTGCCGCCCGTCTTGCCATCTTGATGAAGGGCCCGGACGCCTATCTTCTTCATTTGGCGGGTTACGTTTTGGCCGGCCGCTTTCATTTGGCGTTCGTTGCGGGCCGTGCCGACCAGATAGTAATCCGTCAACGACGAGACGCCGCGCACATCATACGCGCGCAGCTCGCCAACGTGCTTGTCGGCTAGAAACAGCACACACAATTCCATGACCGCAACGCCTTCCGGCGGGGATGTTTTTACCACGTTACTCCTCGGGTGTGGTATACAAATGATGTTCTGCAATATAGACCTGCACGGCGGCGGGCACGACGTAGCGAATACTGCCGCCGCGCCGCACGGTGTCGCGAATCCAGGTCGCCCGCAGATCAAAGGCCGGGCCTTCGAGCAAGCGGAAGCGCGGATCGAGCATGGCCAGTGGGAAGCCCGGCCGCGGGTAGACGGCGGGGGTTGCCATCGTCAGAATTTGCTCAGGTTCGCGCCACTGGTGAAAGATAAAATAATTATCCGCGCCGATCAGCAGAAACAGCTGGGTTGCGGCCGGCAGGCGGGTCTGCAGGTTGCGCAACGTTTCGACTGTATACGACGTGGTCTGGTGCTTGACCTCGAAGTCATCCACCGCAAAGGATGAGTTATCCTGCACCGCCAGGCGCAGCATGGCAAGGCGATCTGCGGTGCGTGCCGCGGCGCGCGCGTTGCCCGGCTTGTGCGGCGCGCGCCAGGCCGGAATGAACAGCACTTGGTCGAGACCCAGTTGTGCGCGGGCCTGCTCGGCCACAGCCAGGTGGGCTGTGTGGACCGGGTCAAATGTTCCGCCCAAGATGCCGAGCTTCATCGGACGCCATCCCGTGCCGTTGTCGGTCGTGTTGATTTCATCATGCCATGGCTAGGATACACAATGTGCGGAGATTTTTCAAGCGCCCGTGACCTTCAGGCAAGCCCGATTCGTCAAGAAATGCTACAATCTGGCATGCGAATTTTCCTCATAGGCGATATCGTGGGGCGGCCTGGGCGCATGGCGGTGAAACAACTGGTGCCGGCGTTGTGCGCGGAGCTGCAACTTGACGTTGTCATTGCCAACGCCGAAAATGTGGCTGGCGGCAAGGGCATCACACCCGAGACGATGACGGAACTGCTGGCCAATGGCGTTGATGTCATTACGACCGGCGATCATGTGTTTGACCAGCGCACTGCGGTGAACGCGTTGGCAAATCCGCGTGTGCTGCGGCCGGCGAATTTCCCGCCTGGCACGCCCGGCGCCGGCTGGTTCCTGCTCGAACGCCCGGGTGCGCCGGCATTGGCGGTGGTCAACGTGTTGGGACGCGTCTTCATGAAGCCGGCCGACTGTCCGTTCCGTGCCCTGGAGGCGATTCTGGCCGAGCTGGCCGGGCGCACGCCCTGCGTTCTGGTGGACATTCACGCCGAAGCCACCAGCGAGAAAATCGCCATGGGCTGGGCCTTTGACGGCCGCGTCAGCGCCGTGCTCGGCACGCACACGCATGTGCCGACCGCCGACGCGCGCATCCTGCCGCACGGCACGGCCTGCATGACGGATGTGGGCATGACCGGCGCGCATGCCTCCGTGCTCGGACGCGTCACAGACGCCGTCGTAGCCCATTTTTACACCGGCACGCCGCACAAATTTGAATTGGCCGATGGCGACGTCCAACTGCACGGCGTGATGGTCACAATTGACGAAACCACCGGCCGTGCGCAGGCGATCACGCCGGTCGCGCGCAGCATGGCGGCCACGTAATTCCCAAAGCCGGCAACGCAAGCATAGGTGTGCCGCCCACCGGTCCCGCCCGCGGCGCATGCGCGTCAATGTACTAATGAGTGCGCTTACTTATTGGCATTTCAATTGTGGCCGCGGGCGCCTGCTTGGAGTCCCGCCAACGGCGCGGATGACCGCGGCTGCAGAAGCCGCCCTCGCCGCGGGCGGCTACAAGGATGCTGCAAAGTAGAACGCGCATTCATTAGTAACGTAAGCTAGACGAGGGGCTGCACCCCTGCCTTGACGCTGCGCGCGCCAATCCGTATAATACCCTCTTATGCTTACTTTGGTTTTGATTTGCCCATGAACGACGTTATGCACAGCTATCGTACCCATACCTGCGGCGCCTTGCGCCGCGCCCAGGTCGGCCAGCCCGCACGGCTCTCCGGCTGGGTCCATCATCATCGCGACCACGGCGGGGTCCTGTTCCTGGATCTGCGCGACCAGTATGGCATCACCCAAGTGGTCTTCCATCCGGAGCGCGCGGAGGCGCTGCACACCGCCGCGCAGCTCAGCCGCGAAAGCGTCATCACCGTCACCGGCACGGTCGTCGCGCGCGCGCCGGAAACCTACAACGCCAAACTGCCGACTGGCGAAGTCGAGCTGCGTGTCGAAACGCTCACGGTTGTCACGCGCGCCAAGGTGCTGCCGTTCCCGATCGCCGAATCCGACATTGCCAACGAAGACCTGCGGCTGCGCTATCGCTTCCTCGATTTGCGCCGCGAGAAGATGCAGCGCAATATCATATTGCGCGCCGCCATCATCACCACCCTGCGCGCCCACATGGAGGCCGAGGGCTTTCACGAGTTCCAGACGCCGCTGCTGGCCAACAGTTCGCCCGAGGGCGCGCGCGATTACCTCGTGCCCAGCCGCGTCCATCCCGGCTGCTTTTACGCCCTGCCCCAGGCGCCGCAGCAGTACAAGCAATTGCTGATGATCTCGGGCTTCGACCGCTATTATCAAATCGCGCCGTGCTTCCGTGATGAAGACGCGCGCGCGGATCGCAGCCCGGGCGAGTTCTACCAACTCGATATCGAAATGGCCTTTGTTACCCAAGAGGATGTCTTCGCCGTCGTGGATCGCCTGATGTTCCGGCTGGTGCAGGAGCACGGCGGCGGCAAGCAACTGCAGAGCGAAACCTTCCCGCGCTTCGCCTTCCGCGACGCGATGAACCGCTTCGGCAGTGACAAGCCTGACCTGCGCTTCGGTCTCGAATTGGTGGACTTGACCGCGGCGCTGAAAGATTCTGCCTGCCAAATTTTCACCCAGGCGCGCAAGCCAGGCATGGCCATCAAAGCGCTACGCTATCCTGACGGCGCCAGTGCCCCGCGCTCGTTTTTCGACGGCCTGCAGGAGTGGGCCAAATCACAAAAAATGAAAGGGGTGGCCTATTTGGTCTTTGAGGCCGACGGCGCCAAGGGCCCGCTGGCAAAATTTCTGAGCGAGGCCGACCTGGCCAGCATTCGCGTGCAGACCGGCGCCGCGGCGGGCGATGTCGTCTTCTTCGCCGTCGCATCGTGGCGGATCGCCTGCAGCGCGCTGGGCAACTTGCGCCTGCTGCTGGCCGAGCGGCTGCAACTGCGCGATCCCAATGTCTTCGCCTTTTGCTGGATCGTCGATTTCCCGATGTACGAGCGCGAGGAAGATTCGGGCCATATCGTCTTTTCGCACAATCCGTTCTCGATGCCGCAAGGTGGCATGGCCGCGCTCGAGACGCAAGACCCGCTCGACATTCTGGCCTATCAATACGACATCGTCTGCAACGGCACCGAGCTGTCCAGCGGCGCGATCCGCAATCATGACCCGGCCATCATGTACAAGGCCTTCGAGCTCGGTGGCTACACGCGCGAAGAAGTAGACCAGCATTTCGGCCACATGATCCGCGCCTTCGAGTTCGGCGCGCCGCCGCACGGCGGGATTGCGCCGGGTGTCGACCGGCTGGTCATGCTGCTCGCCGGCGAGCCGAATATTCGCGAGGTCATCGCCTTTCCGAAAAACCAGAAAGCGCAGGATGTACTGGTCGGCGCGCCCTCGCCCGTGGATCCCGCGCAGCTCAAAGAGTTGCATATCCGCATCGTCGAAGATTGAGGCATGGCAAAACACATTTTCATTACCGGTGGCGTCGTCAGCTCCCTCGGCAAGGGCATTACCGCGGCCTCGATCGGCCTGCTGCTCAAGAGCCGCGGCCTGAGCGTGCGCATGCAGAAACTGGATCCCTACATCAATGTCGACCCGGGCACGATGTCGCCCTACCAGCACGGCGAAGTCTATGTCACCGACGACGGCGCCGAGACGGATCTCGATCTCGGCCACTACGAGCGCTTCACCGGCATCCCTTGCTCGCGCCAGAGCAATTACACCACCGGCCAGATTTACAGCACGGTCATCGCCAAGGAACGCCGCGGCGATTATCTGGGCGCGACCATCCAGGTGATTCCGCATATCACCAATGAGATCAAAGCCGCGATTCGCTCGGTCGCGAGCGAGGGCGTCGATGTCGTCCTGACGGAAATCGGCGGCACTGCCGGCGACATCGAATCACTGCCGTTTCTGGAAGCCATCCGCCAGCTCAACCTCGAACTCGGGCGCGGCAACGCCTTGTTCATTCATCTGACGCTGGTGCCCTACATTCGTGCCGCCGGCGAAATGAAGACCAAGCCGGCGCAGCAGTCCGCCAGCATTCTGCGCGGCATTGGCATTCAGCCGGACATCCTTATTTGCCGCTGCGAAAAGCACATGGCCGAGGAACATTTCCAAAAGTTGGCTTTGTATTGCAATGTGCCGCGCCGCGCCGTGATCGAGGAAAAAGACGTGGCCACGTCGATCTACGAAGTGCCGGTCGAATTGGAACATCAAAAACTCGACGACTTGATTCTCGAATACCTGCATCTGCAGGCGCCACCGGCGGCGCTGTCGTCCTGGCGCAAAATGATCAGTGCCATTCGCCATCCAACTCACGAGGTCGAGATCGCGCTGGTCGGCAAGTACATCAAATTGCGCGACGCCTACAAGTCCATTTATGAAGCGCTCGACCACGCCGCGTTTTCCTACGAGACGCGCGTCAAGATCCGCTTGGTGCAGGCCGAAGACCTCGAAAAGAAAGACGTCGCCGAGTTGCTTGCCGGCGCGGACGGCATTCTCGTGCCGGGCGGCTTTGGCCATCGCGGCGTGGAGGGCAAAATTCGCGCCATCGAATTTGCGCGCGTGCAGCGCATTCCGTTTCTGGGCCTGTGCCTCGGCATGCAATGCGCCGTGATCGAATTTGGCCGCAATGTTTGCGGCCTGGCCGAGGCCACCTCGGAAGAACTCAATCCCAAGGCCGAACATCAGGTCATTGCCCTGATGCAAACTCAGAAAGATTTGAAGCAGATGGGTGGCACGATGCGCTTGGGCGCCTATCCCTGCGTCCTGCAGAAAGACACGCTGGCGCGTGCGCTCTACCGCACTGAGCGCGTGGATGAACGCCATCGCCATCGCTACGAATTCAATAACACCTATCGCGACCAGTTCGCCGCCAAAGGCATGGTGTTTTCGGGCATCTCGCCCGACGGGCTGCTGGTCGAGATCATCGAATTCAGCGAGCATCCGTTCTTCATTGCCACCCAAGCCCATCCCGAATTCAAGTCACAACCGACCAAGCCGCATCCGCTTTTTCGCGGCCTGATCAAAGCAGCCATGACCCGGCGTGAAGAAACGCCCGCTGCGTAGTAGCTTTGGCGGAGAAGCGGTGAGGCTGTGAAGTTGCGCAGTTGTGAACAGAAGCACTGACGCACCGAAGTACTGACGCACCGAAGTACTGAAGCACCGAAGTACTGAAGCACCATCCAACGACTCAGGATTCACGCCGCGCTGATCAAAGGTCAAGGGTCAAGGGGACAGGCTCAGCGTTCGTTTGGCCGCCCGCATCCCCGCCCAGCCTCCCATCTTCTCAACTTCGCAGTTGCGCTGCGCACCCCGTCCACGCTGCCATGAAGCGCGCGACGCGCACTGCGTCCAGCGGACATTCCCAGTAGCCGTTCTGCTTGAGCGAGGATCCCACAATGACCGCATCGGCATAACGCTTGCACATTGCGATATTGTCCAGCGCCACGCCTGATCCCACGATGAGCGGGGGCGCCCAAGCTCTCCCGACCGCCTTGTGCGAATACGCCGTGGCCTTTTCAAGCGCCGCGCGCGCCTGCTGCAGATCCGTTTCCGCAACGGGCATGCCGGTCGCCCGGCCGGTAATAATCACGCCCTCGAGCTTCTGAAACAAAATATTTTCCAGCCACACCTCAAGGGCATCCAATTCCGCCATGAAGACGGTGTGTTTCTTTTGCACGTCGACATACACCTGCGGCTCCGGCCCGTCGTGCCCCAATTGGGCCATGTGGCGGTTGCGCAACTGATACAATTTCGCCAGGTTGCCCGTATTGGGTGTCCGCCCTTCCGGTCGCACGCCCTCGAACAAGGCACTTTCGCAGCGGATGAAATCCAAGCCGCAGCGGCAGGCAATCTCCAGGGCCCAATCATCGGAATAGGCGAGAATTTGCAGGCCAAGGCGCAACTCGGCATACGCCGCCCGCAACCGCTCAGCCAAGGCGCGCATGACCCAGTAAATCACAGGCGGCTGCGCGCCGCGCACGAAATATGGCCCGGCCACATTTTCCAGCATCAAGCTGCTCAGCCCGTTTTGTTGATAAATGGCCGCTTCGGCCAGCATGCGCTCCTCAAGGAACGCGAAAAAACTCAACGCGCGCGCCTCGGCAAGGCCTTCGGCAGCGCTGTCGTCGCGGCCATCGCAGCGAACTTCCGGCAGGGCCGCCATGGCACGCCAATCATCGGCCGATGCCGGCGGAATGCCCAAGCTGCTGCGCCATGCACCCGGCGCGGACACAATCGTGTTGAGCGGGATGTGTAACATGCCCACAACTGTGCGGGTGGAATTTGTTGTCATCATGGTATTCACAGTGTACGGTTCTGCTGCCGCAAAGTCAACTGCATTGTGACATCCCAGATCCGGCGGTGGGTATGTGTTGTTGCGCCCTACCGAGCTTGCCTCGGTGGACGCAGCTGCGCAGATCGCCAGCTGAACTGGCTCCCACCTTGCAGACCGCCCGCTGAACTGGCTCCCAGCTTGCAAAGTGGGAGCGACTTCAGGTCGCGAGGCTGCCCAGATCGCCCGCTGAACTGGCTCCCACCTTGCAGAACTGCCCGCCGCAGATCGCCGCACCGATCACTGATTACCGATCACCGACCACCAGTTCTGACTTCGTGGCACAAGCCGCGGTACGGTTGCAAATTCAGGCCGGTCTTGGTATACTCTGCACTGCAATTGTAATCATCAGTGGCCCGTTCGTCTAGTGGCTAGGACACATGGTTCTCATCCATGAAGCAGGAGTTCAATTCTCCTACGGGCTGCCATTGTGCGGCACTGTTTGAGTGCCTAATTTTACTCGTGATGGTATGTACGAAGCAAGCGATCTCCGTAAGGGACTGAAACTGCAAATTGACGGCCAGCCATATATCGTCATTGATTTCGAATTCACCAAGCCCGGCAAAGGTGCGTCGATTTATTGGGCGCGCATGAAAAACATGATCACCGGCGCCAGTTTCGAGCGCAATTTCCGCAGCACCGACAAATTTGAAGAGGCCGACTTGGTGGCCCGCTCGATGCAGTATTCTTATTTCGACGGCCAGAATTATTGCTTCATGGATGCGACCACCTTCGAGAATCACCTGGCAGATCAGGCAGTCGTCGGCGACAAGAAAAACTTCATGATTGAAAACATGCCGGTTGACATTCTCTTTTTCGGCGAGCGCATCATTGATGTCGGCTTGCCGCTGACGGTGGTGTTGAAAATTACCAAGTCTGACCCGGGCGTGCGCGGCGACACCGCCACAAATGTTCTCAAGCCAGCCGAGCTCGAGACCGGGGCGACCGTGCAAGTTCCGCTCTTCATCAATGAGGGCGAGTACATCAAAATCGATACGCGCACTGGCGCGTACATCGAGCGGGTCAAGAAATAATCGCAGCCGCGGCGTCGCACACCGGCCATGACGCTGCTTGACAAAGCTCCCTTTCTCACGCGCCGCGCGGCGATGTTCCGCGCGGTGCGCGCTTTTTTTGATGAGCAGGCGTTTCTGGAAATGCACACACCTGTGCGCCTGTGCGCGCCTCTGCCGGAACGTCATATTGATGCCGTGCCGGCCGCCGGCATGTACCTGGCCACGTCACCCGAGCCGCACATGAAGCGCTTGCTGGCCGCCGGCTACCCGCGCATTTATCAGATTTCATCGTGCTTTCGCCATGGCGAACGCGGCGCACGCCACAATCCCGAATTCACCATGCTGGAGTGGTATCGCGCCGGCGCCGACTATCTGCAACTCGCCGTCGATGCCCGCGCGCTGCTGTGCGCCATCTGTCATGCGGTGCTGGGCACGTCCGAGATTGTCTATCAAGGCGCGCGCATCGACGTCGCCGCCGCATGGGAATTTCTGTCGGTGGACGAGGCCTATCAACGCGAGGCCGACTGGATCCTTGAACCGGAACCGGATCCCTTCCGCTTTGATTGCGCCATGGCCCGCCAGATCGAACCGCACCTTGGCTTTGCGCGGCCCACCGTGCTGCACGAGTATCCAACCTGTTTCTGCCCGATGGCCGAGCCGCTGGCCGACAAGCCCCACCGGGCTGCGCGCCTGGAAATCTATCTCGCCGGCCTCGAACTCGCCAATGGCTGCAGCGAGCGCCGCGATCCGGCCGCGCAAGTGCGCGCCCTGCGCGACGAACAAGCCGCGCGTCTCGCCCAACACAAAGAAGTCTATCCCTGGCCCGCTGAATTTGTCGCCGCATTGCCGGCCATGCCACCCAGCGCCGGCATCGCGCTCGGCCTTGATCGCCTGGCTATGTTGCTGTGCGATACGCCGCGCATTGACGAGGTTCTCGCCTTTGTTGAAGAGTAAAGCGTTCATCGTCCATTGTTCATCGTTCATCGTTCATCGTTCATCGTAAGGTATCCCTAACCATGATTACACGCACCATCATCTTCATCTGCTGCCTCACGCTGTTCGCCCTCCTGCTCACCTGTTGCTCCGGCAATCCACAGGCCACCGCCAAATACTATTGGAGCGACAAGCCGCAGGAGGAACGTATACCGGTCTCCGATCAAGCTGACCCGGCCAGTGCGCCCATTGCCCCCATCGAATAATGCCGGACGACGATTTGTTTCCCGAGTGCATGCCGGTCGCGCTGCCGCCGCTCGCCGGCAATTGCTTTGTCGGCACCAGCGGCTACATCTTTCCCGACTGGCGCGGCACGGTTTATCCCGCCCATCTCAGCGACCGGGAGCTGCTGGCCTACTATCTCAATGAATGGCAGTTCAACGCGCTCGAGTTGAACTTCACCTTTTACCGCATGCCTGACGCGCCGATGCTCGAGGCCTTCGCCCGGCGCACCCCGCCCCAGTATCAAGTCGCGGTTAAAGCATTTCAGGCGATCACGCACGCGCCGCTCAGTGACGCGACGCGTGACGCCTGCGGCACCTTTGCCCGCGCGGTCGCGCCGCTGCAACATGCCGGCAAACTCGCTGCGGTCCTGCTGCAATTTCCGACCGCCGTGCACGACACGCCGGCCGCGCGTGAACAGATCAGCCGTTGCCGCGACTGGCTCGGTGATCTGCCGCTGGCCGTCGAATTTCGGCATGCTTCGTGGAATACGCCCGCCGCCGCGGAGTTCTTGCGCAGCCATGGCTTGTGTTTTTGCGCGGCCGACGAGCCCGCCCTGCCGGGCTTGATGCCGTTCACCGCCTTTGTCACTGCGCCGCTCGGCTATGTGCGGCTGCACGGGCGCAACCAGGCGTGGTTCAGCGCCGGCGAAAAGGAACGCTATAATTATGATTATCGCACGAGCGAACTCAGTGCCCTGCTGCGCCGCATCCGCACCATGGCCGACCAGACCAAGAAGCTGCTGATATTTTTCAATAATTGCTATATGGGCCATGCGGTGCGCAACGCGCGCAGCTTTCGCGAACTGCTGCGCGCAGCGGCGGCGCGGCATTTTAACAAAGAGTCAAAGAGTTAAGGAGCAGATAGCCATTGTTGTTGTTGCAGACGGCAGCAAAAGTCGATTGCAGCTTCTCTTTTGCTCCTTTACTCTTTGTTCATTTCCGCGTGCGACGGCGCGCTGCGCGGCAGGCACACCGTAAAGGTCGTGCCGTGGTTGAGCGCGCTGGTCACGTCAATCGTGCCGTGATGTAACAGGACGATGTGCTTGGCAATTGCCAGACCAAGCCCGGTGCCACCGAGCGCACGTGCGCGGGACTTGTCCACCACATAAAAACGTTCAAACACGTGGGGCAGGTCTTTGTCCGGAATGCCCGCGCCAGTGTCCTCAATCACGGCCACGAGCTGCTGCGGCTCGGACCGCAACGAGATGCGCACCTGGCCTTGCTCGGTGTACTTGATGGCGTTGTCAAGCAAGTTGACGAACACCTGTTCGAGCTTGAAGCCATCGCCTGTCAGCGGCGCCGCGCCAGGCAGGTTGAGTACCAATTGCAGGCCCTTGTCCGCCGCGCGTTTCTCGAAGGTCCGCGCCACACTTTCAACCAGTTCCTTCAGATCCAGCAGTTCGCAGGTGAGGGTGAAGCCCTCGCGCTCAAGCTCGGATAGCCGCAACAAATCCGCGACGATGTTGATCAGCCGTTCGGTGTTGCGGAGGATAATGTCGACATAGCGGCGATCAGCCGGGCTGGCGGTTTCGAGCAGTGTTTCGGCGAAGCCCTTGATTGAGGTCAGCGGCGTGCGCAACTCGTGGGACACGTTGGTCACAAAGTCCTTTTTTATTTTGGCCACGGCCATAATGTCGCTGATGTCGTGCAGCGTAATCACGGCATGGCCGGAACTGGCCGCGTAGTCGCCGTTGCAGAGCAGGTGGCGGCCATTGAGTTCGCTTTCGCGCTGGACATGCCGGTGTTCAATCAGAACGCGCTCAATCAACTCCATGATGTCCGGGGCACGGATGCATTCCCAATACGGCGCACCGCGCGTGATGGCGACGCCGGCCAGGGCTTCAAAACTGGCGTTACAGACCGTCACGACGCCGTCCGCCTGCAGGACGAGTAGCCCTTCGCACAAGTTGACAATGATGGTGTTCAGTTCGTCTTTCTGGCGCGCCAGCTCGTCGAGGGAGTGTTTGATGCGGGCGACCATGTCGTTGAAGCACAGGGCCAGCGCGGCGGTTTCGTCGCGGGTGTCGACGTAGACTTTGGTGTCGAGATTGCCGGCGGCGACAGCGCGGGCGGCTTGGGCCAGGAGTTCGATGGGCTTTGACCAGCGGCGCGAGACTACAAAGATCGCGGCCAGCGCCAGGATGGCCATGACCAAGGCGATCAGGAACATGGTGCCGCGCAGGTCGGCCAGAAATGATTCAAACGCGCCGAGGTTGGTGCTGACGCGCACGACGGCGAGCAGGCGGTCGTGATCGTAGAGCGGCAGGGCGAGGTACAGCAGCGGTTCCTTGAGTGTCTCGCTGATGCGCAGCGCCGTGCCGCGCGTGCCGCGCAAGGCTTGGGCCACTTCCGGCCGCGCCGCGTGATTTTCCATGCGGGCCGGGTCGCCCTCCGAATCCGCCAGCACGGTGCCGTCCGGGGCAATGACGCTAATGCGCTTCTGTGTCAGCGCACCCACATGCCGAATGTACGGCTGCAGGTGGGCGGGTGCCGCGTTGGTCAGCAGCGCCAGGGTTTCGTGACAGGCAATGGCGCCGACATCCGCCAGACTGCGTTCGACGGTGCCGAGGTAGTAGTTGCGCACGGCCCGCGTCGAAAGGAAAAAGAAGACCACGAACAGGACCAGCACGATCAGGCTGTACGCGGTAAGGATGCGGGTGAAGAGCGCGGATTTCATCAGTCCTGGTGCAGGTGCGGCGGGCTCAACCACACTCGCGCCGGTGACGCACGTCGCGCCCCTCGGCCACGAAAATGGCGTTTTCAGCAATGTTCTTGGCGTGATCGCCGATGCGTTCAATGTTGCGCGTGACGAGCAGCACGTTTACGGCGCGCTCCAGGGTGGCGGCATCCGCGCGCATCATGGCCAGCAGTTTGTCGGTGGCCTGGGCTTTCATCTCATTCAGGCGCGCATCGCGCAGGATCACCGCGCGGGCTTCGTCCACGCTGCGATTGACATAGGCGTGAATGCTGTCCTTGACCATGCCGGCGGCCAGCGCCGCCATTTCCGGCAGGACGGTGAAGGTGATCAGTGGCGGCTGCTCGGCCAGGCGCTGCGCCTTGTGCAGGATATTGATTGCCAAATCGGCCAGGCGTTCAAGTTCACTGTTGGTCTTGATCGCGCCCAGGATGAAGCGCAGGTCAGACGCAGTCGGCTGATGCAGGGCAAGCAGCTTCAGGCAGATTTCGTCTACATCGCGCTGCATCTGGTTGACCTCGACTTCGTGCCGGTTAAGTTCATCGCGCACGGACGCGTCACGCTCGACCAGCATGCGCATGGCATCGCCGATCATGTCCTCAGCCAGGCCGGCCATGCGGACCAGGGTATGTTTCAATCCGGCCAGTTCCTCATCAAAATGGCGTTCCATGGAGCTCCTGTATCAGCCGAAGCGACCGCTGAGGTAGTCATTGGTGCGGCGGTCGGTCGGCGTGGTGAATAGTGCGGCGGTCGGGCCGAACTCGATCATCTCGCCCAACAGCATGTAGCCGGTGTAGTCGGCGATTCGCGCGGCCTGCTGCATGTTGTGCGTGACGATCACAATAGTATAACGTTTCTTCAAATCGAGCAACAATTCCTCGACCTTGGCGGTGGCGATCGGATCGAGGGCCGAGCAGGGCTCGTCCAGCAAAATCACCTCGGGTTCGATGGCCAGCAGGCGGGCAATGCACAGGCGTTGCTGCTGGTCGAGCGGCAGCTCGAGGGCCGGCGCGTGCAGCGTGTCGCGCACATGATCCCAGAGCCAGGCGCCGCGCAAGCTGCGCTCAACCGTCTCATGGATCACGGCCTTGTTGCGCTCACCCGCCACGCGCAGGCCGAAGGCCACGTTGTCAAACACACTCAGGGGAAACGGGTTGGGCCGCTGAAACACCATGCCCGTTTTTTTGCGCAGGGCGCAGACGTCCACGCCCGGGGCATAAATGTCTTCACCGTCCAGGCACACGAGGCCGCTGATGCGCACGCCCGGGATCAGATCGTTCATGCGGTTGAGCGCGCGCAACAACGTGGATTTGCCGCAGCCGCTCGGTCCGATCAACGCGGTGATTTTGCGGGCCTCGACCTCCAAGCTGACATTGATCAAGGCCTGAAAGTGGCCGTAGTGCAGGTTGAAGCCGGCCACCTGCATGCGCACGTCGCGCGCGGTCTGGGCGGTGGGCATGTTCATCCGAAGCGTCCGGTGACGTAGTCGTCCGTGCGCTGGTCGCGCGGGGCGGTGAAGATCTGCGCGGTCGGCCCGTGCTCGATCAGTTCACCCATGAGGAAAAACGCAGTCGCGTCGGCCACGCGGGCGGCCTGCTTGGTGTTGTTGGTGACGAGGATGATGGTGTACTGGGCCTTGAGGACGGTCAGCGCCTCTTCGATCCGCGCGGTCGAGATCGGGTCGAGACCCGAGCAGGGCTCGTCCAGCAAGATTACTTCGGGCTTCATCGCCAGGGTGCGGGCCAGGCACAGGCGCTGCTGCTGGCCGCCGGACAGGCGCAGGCCCGAACTGCGCAGGCGGTCCTTGACTTCGTCCCACAAGAAGGCCGCGCGCAGGCTGCTCTCGATCCGCGCATCAAGCGCGGCGCGGGCGCGGATGCCGCACAGGCGCGGACCATAGGCGAGATTGTCGTAAATGCTCATCGGCAACGGCATGGGCATGGCGAAGACCATCCCGACCCGCTTGCGCAGCGTCACCGCGTCGCAGTCCGCATGATAGACATCCGCGCCGTCGAGCAGCACCTGGCCTTCCATGCGGCTGCCGGGCGTGAGTTCGTTCATGCGGTTGAGCGCGCGCAGAAAGGTGGTCTTGGCCGAGCCGGACGGGCCGATCACGCCCAGAATCTGGCACGCCGGCACATCGAGCGAGACGCCGTGTAACGCTTGGAACTGCCCGAAGAACACCTTCAGGTCACGCACACGCACTTTGACGGATGGAGAGGCCAGCATGCTTTCCTCAGCGCGCCCGCCGGGCGATGAAACGATGCATCAACCAGTAGGTCAGCGTGTTGACCAGCAGGACCGAGATCACCAGCACGGCCGCGGTGCCGTAGGCGTTTTCGTTGGAGATGCCCTCGCGGGCCATGATGTAAAAATGCACCGCCATGGTGCGCACCGAATCAAAGACCGAGTGGGGCATGCGCAACGACGAACCGGCGGTGAAGATGACGGCCGCCGTTTCGCCAATCGAGCGGCCGACGCTGAGCATCACGCCGGTGACAATGCCGGGCAGGGCATTGGGCAGCACGACTTTGGTGACAGTTTCCCAACGCGTGGCGCCGAGTGAAAAACTCACGTTGCGCCACGCGCGCGGCACGGACCGAATGGCTTCCTCGGAGGTGCGGATGATGGTCGGCAATACCATGATCGCCAGGGTCAGCCCGCCCGACAGCAAGGACCAGCCCAGCCCCAGCGTGGTGACAAAGAAAATAAAGCCGAACAGGCCGAAGATGATCGAGGGAATGCCGGCCAGGCAGTCGGTGCCGAAGCGGATGATGCGCGTCAGCCGCGTTTCGCGAGTGTACTCAGTCAGATAGACCGCGGTGCCCACGCCCAGCGGCAGGGCGATCGCGATGGCCAGCAGCGGCAGCAGCAGCGTGCCCACCAGCGTCGGCAGAATGCCGCCGGCGCGGCCCATGTCCTTGGGCATGCTGAAGAGGAAACGGAAGCTCACGACCGGCAGGCCTTTCTCCAGCACAAAGACAATGATGAACAACAGCACGAGCAAGGTCACGCCCGTGGCCGCGCCCAGCAGGGCGACGGCGATGCGCTGGGTGTGCTTGGGTGCAATTCTCACGGCTTGCCCTTGCGCTGTTTCATCACCAGCATGGCACTGCCGTTCAGCAGCATAATCCCGATAAACAACACAATGCCGGTCGCAAATAGGGCTTGGCGATGCATGCCGGTGGCGTAGCCCATTTCGAGCGCGATGTTGGCCGTCAGCGTGCGCACCGAGTCGAGCGGCGAGTGCGGCACTTTCACGGCGTTGCCGGCCACCATAATGACCGCCATGGTTTCACCGACGGCGCGGCCCATGCCGAGAATCAGGCCGGCCAGGATGCCCGAGCGCGCGGCTTTGAGGACCACCATGTGGACCGCCTGCCAGCGCGTTGCGCCGAGGGCCAGGGCGCCTTCGCGGTAACTCTGCGGCACCGACGCAATCGCGTCGGCCGCAATGCTCAGCACGGTCGGCAGAATCATGATGCCTAGAATCACCGTGGCCGCCAACACCGACAAGCCCGGCCCGCCGGCATAGGCGCGCACCAGCGGCGCCAGCACCATCACGCCGATGAAGCCGAACACTACCGACGGAATGCCCGCCAGCAACTCAATCGCCGGCTTGACCACCCGCATCAGCGCCGGCGGCGCAAACTCGGTCAGAAAGACCGCGCCGGCAATGCCCAGCGGCCCGCCCACCAGCAGCGCGCCCAGCGTCACCCAGAGCGACGCCACAATCATCGGGTAAATTCCGAAATGCCCTTCCTGCGGCCGCCAGTCGGACGAAAATAGAAAATCGCGCGGCCCAACCTTGACCAAAAACGGCGCGCCTTCCTTGAGAATGAACACCGCAATCAACAACAAGCTCATGATCGCTGAGCAGGCCACTGCCAGCAGCAGTTTCTCAACCACCTGTTCGCGCGTGATCTTCACCCACGATCAACGATGAACGATGAACGATGAACGCGAGACATCACTTCGCGGCAATCAGGCCGTTGTCGGCAATCAGCTTCTGCCCTTCTGCGCCCAGCACATAGTCGATAAACGCCTTGCTGGTGCCCGTTGCCGGCCCCTTCGTAAGCAGAAACACCGGCCGCGCCAGCGGATACGCGCCCGCCACCACGGCTTCGGTCGTGCAGACCGCGCCCGCAACGGTGACCGCTTTGATCTTGTCGTTCAGTAGTCCGTGCGAGAGATAGCCGACGGCGTTGGCATCCTGGGCAACCGTTTCACGAATCGTGCCGTTGGAGTCCTGCACAATCGCGTCCTGCGTCAGTGCAATGCCTTGCACGATTTTCTCGAACGACGAGCGCGTGCCCGAGCCCGCTTCGCGCGAAACCACCGTGATGGGCGCATCCGCCCCACCCACCTCGCTCCAGTTCTTGAGCGCACCGTTGAAAATCCCGCGGATCTGGACCAACGTAAGATTGGTCACCGCGTTGGCCGGGTTGACCACCACGGCAATGCCGTCACGCGCCACGACATAGCTGCTCAACGCCTGCGCGTCGGCCGGCAGTTCCACCAAGTCCGCCATGCCGATCTGCGCCGCACCGGACAAGGCCGACTGAATGCCCACGGCCGAGCCGCCGCCTTGCACGGTGATGTTTGCGGTGGGATTCTTCGCCATGAACTCCTCGGCCAGCTTCTCGGCAAACGGTTGAAAGGCGGTCGAGCCCGCCAAGGTGACAGATTCGGCGTTGCGCCCGCAGCCGGCCAGCAGCAGCCCGCACCCAACAATCATTGACAGTTTGCACCTGTTCATGTTCCAGCTCCATAATTCAATAGGTTAATGCAGTCAAGTTCCAATGGTAAGAACAAACGGTGCTAATGGAATAAAGATTCTGTTAAGATTGGGTTAAGATGCGGCGGCACGCGATGGCGCGTGAGGAGTTCTTGCTTGATTTCTTTGAAAAAATATGGCGGGGCTGCTGTCCCCCTTTGGAAAAAGGGGGTGGCCGCGTCGCGCGGCCGGGGGATTTAGTGTGCAAATGCGAAGCTTACGCTTCCACCTTGTAGCCCACGCCGCGCACATTCTTGATCAGATCGCCCGCCGTGCCCATCTTCTCGCGCAGATTCTTGATGTGCACGTCCACCGTGCGGTCAATCACCGCCTTCGCCGTGCCCCACAAATAATCGAGAATCTTCTCGCGCGAGTAGACCCAGCCCGGGCGCTGACACAGCAAATGCAGAATGCGGAATTCTGTCGTCGTGGCATCAATCGGCTTGCCCTGCACCGTGATTTGATAGGTGTTGCCGTCCACCACGACCGCGTCGCCCAGTCGCACGACTTTGCTGGTTTCCTGCTGCGCCACCTGGCGGCGCAAGATCGCCTTGACGCGCGCCACCAGTTCGCGTGGTGAAAACGGTTTGGTCACATAGTCATCCGCGCCCAATTCCAAACCGAGCACCTTGTCGGCCTCCTCGCCTTTGGCCGTCAGCATGATCACGGGAATGTGCGCATACTTGGCATCAGCCTTGAGCGTGCGGCACAGGTCATTGCCGTCGGCGTCGGGCAGCATCAAGTCCAGAATGATCGCATGCGGCGTCTCGCGAGGCAGCGCCGCCATGAAGGTAGCTGCGTCATAGTACTCCTGCACCGCAAAATTGGCCTTGCGCAGGTGCAGCGCCGCCAGTTCCGCGATGTCTGGTTCGTCATCCACCACCGCAATCAGTTTCTTCATCTCGTGCCGCACTGCTGCAGGTGATCGTACAGGCGCAGTACGTGTTCCATGTTGCGCTCGGCGTCGAACACTTGCGCCGCGTGCGCTTGTGCCGCCGCGCCCAGGCGCGCGCGCAATGGCGCATCGCCCAACAGCAGCGCGAGCTTGTCGGCCAGATCGGCCGGGTCAAATGGTGTGACCAGCAGGCCGGTTTTTTGGTCAATAATCTCCTCGCCCGGGCCGTCAATGGCAAATGCCACGGCGACGCGCCCGGCCGCCGCCGCTTCCGCGCACAAGCGCGAAAAATGCGGCTCGGTGAACGGTACGACCAGCACGTCACACTCGCGCACCGCATCATCCACATTGGTGAATTCATCGGTGAAAGTCACCTGCTGTTGCAGGTTTTCTTGGGCGATGATGGTGCGCAGGCGCGAGATGTACGGCGTGCGGCGGAACCATGATCGGGTCGTCGGCGCGGGCGGCACCGGCCCGACCAGAAACGCTTGAAACGCGACGCCGCGGCGCGCCAGCAAACTCAGCGCCTGCACGAGCACATGCACGCCCTTGGCCGGCGTGAAACGGCCAAAATAGCCGATGAGCGGCGTCGCGGCGGGCACCGCATAGGTGCTGCGCAAGGGCGTGGTGCGCGCCGGCCGCTGATACGGGGACAAGTCAATAAAATCAAATACGGCGACGGCATTGGGCGCGTGGGCCATGCCCCAGCGGCGCGCTTCCGAGGGCAGCATGAAGACGAAGTAGTCGGCCCAGCGTTTGGTCAGCCAGCGCTGCACAGCCCGCCGCAGGCCGGTGTAGCCGGGATGCAAACATTCGAGCACGTTGACAAACACCGGGCAACCAACGCGCGCCGCCGCGCACAACACGCCCGGCAGGACGACCGAGTTGAGATGAATCACATCCGGCTGCAAGGCGGCGAACATGCGCCGGGCGGTGCGGAAAGAGGCCAGTTGTCCCCACAGCATTTTCACGACGCGATGCGGATGGCGCAGCCCGTAAAAGCCATCGGAAATGTGCAGAAACGGCGTGACGTGCGCCTCGTAGACGACGCGAAAGCCGTGCTGCTCGAACAGCGCCGAGGCGGAGCTCGTGCGAATGCACCAGACCACCGGGTCGAAGCGCGCCGGGTCGAGCCGCTGCAGCAGGCGCAGCAGCAGTTGCGGCGCGCCGCCCATGCCGGTGCCGTGATGCACAAAAACAATGCGGGTGCGTTTCGCGTTCATTCAATTACTGTGGTCATGTCGTCGGCATCCGGCGCTCCGGGTTGCGCGCCGCGCGCCGCGGCAAACATGTGCAGATCTTGCCAACGCAGCAGGCCCAGGCCGAAATACGCCGCGGCGCACAGCAGGCAATACAACACGCCATTGACCACAAACGGCACATGCGCGCGCAGCCACCACGCCAGCGGCGCCAGCACGCCGGCTACCAGTAACGGCGGCAGAATGCGCCCGAACAACTGCGCCAGCGGCAGCCAGTGCCGCAAGGCCAGCGCGTAGCCCCAAAACATGACCGACAAGCTGATTACCATCGCGCAGCTCGCGCCAATAATGCCATAGAATGGCACCAGGATCAGGTTGGCAACAATATTGGTCACGACACTTGCGGCGGTGATGGCAATCACCGTTTTTTGGCGATTGAGCACGTAGAGCACGTGGCCGCTGAACGGATTGAAGAATTCCAGTCCAAGGCCCCAGAGCAGAATTTGCAGGGGTACCAAGCCGGCCACGTACTCGCGCTTGAACACGCCGGTGATCATGCGGCCGCCGTCAATACTCATGAAAAAAATTACGGGAAACGCGAGCGCGGCGAGCCAGCGCATGCCGAGTTTCACCTTGGGCCAGAACTCGGCGTCGCCGTGCGCGTGACACTCCGACAGCACCGGATACATCGACTGCACAAAAGCATTGGCCAGCACGATCGGCACGAGCACCAGCATGGACGCGATGTTGAAATACGCAATTTCCGCGCGCGTGCAGAACTTGCCGATCACCATCAGCGCAAATTTCAAGTGCAATGTGGTAAACGCATTGATCGCGAAAAACAAAAACGCGTGGCACAGCAAGAAATACTGGCGCGAGAAACTGCACGTGAAGCGCAGCGTGGGATGGCGCACCACCACCAGCGCGATGGCGGCGAGGCACTGGGCGCCCATTGCCAGCGTGAACGCGGCGGCGACCCAGCGCAGGTCGCGCACGGTGACAATCACGACCAAGCCGCCCAGCACATACACAAGCTTGCCGGTGAAGGACAGGACACCATCGAGATGATGCTCTTGAAATGCGCGGAACAAGGCGGCAGCGGAGAAGTACCAGGCGTTGAACAGCAGCCAGGCCATGGCGATCCAGCAGAGCGTGCGCAGGTCGCTGGCGGGATAGAAGAGTGCCAGCACGAGCCAGCCCAGCAACGCGGCCAGCACGGCCAGCACCGTTTTCAACACGAGCGAGTTCCAGAAATAGTCGGCCGCCAGCGTCAGATTGCGCGCCACGTCGCGGACAATCAACGTCCACAGGCCGAACTCACTCAGCACATTCAAGAGCACGACGAATGTAAAGGCAAACGACAGGCTGCCGACGTCGTTCTCCGGCAGCGTCTTGGTCAGGTAGGCCATGAAGGCGAGCGCAAGCAATTGCGCGCCGGTCTGGCCGGTGAAGAGCGCGAGCGTGTTGCGCACAACGCGGTTGATGCTCATGCGTGCTGGTGGTGGGGTTCAAGCATGGGTGCAACTATAACAAAGCCGGCGGCGCGCGTCAAGACGCGCAGCGAGATAGTGCACCAGTTTTCCGTTTTCGGTTTTCAGTTTTCAGTACCATTTCTCCATCCCTCCCATCTGCTATCCCGCCAGCGCATTAGCCAGGCGCGCAAATTCCTCGAATGCCAGTGTCTCGGGCCGACGCAGGCCGTCAATGCCGGCCGCCGCCAGCGCGGCGTCGAGGGCCGGGCTGCCGTATAGCGCCAGCAAGGCATTGCGCAATATTTTCCGGCGCTGCATGAACGCGCCGCGCACGAGTTGGTAAAACAATGATTCGTTGTGCAGGATGACCGGCGGCGTCTGGTGCAGGTCAACGCGCAGGACAGCCGAGGCGATTTTTGGTTGCGGGAAGAAGCAAGTCGGCGCGAGCCGGCTCGCAATCGTCGCGCGGCCCCAATAGCGCATGACCACCGAAATCGAACCGTATACTTTGGAGCCTGGCTCGGCAATATAGCGCGCCGCCACTTCGTGCTGAAGCGTCATGGCCACACGGCGCAGCGGCAGATGTTGCGCGACCAAATGCGTCAAAATCGGTGTGCTGATGTAATAGGGCACGTTGGCGACCACCACGGTGGGCAGCATGCCCAGGGTACGATAGCATTCCTGCAACGGCACACGCAGAATGTCGCCGTGGATCAGCGTCAGATTGGCAAAGCCGCCCAGCAGGCCACGGAGGATCGGCAAGAAGCGCTGGTCCAGTTCGACGGCGATGACATGCCGTGCCTGCTGCACAAGTTGATACGTCAAATGCCCGATGCCCGGGCCGATTTCGAGCACGACATCATCCGCGGTGACGTCGGCCGCGCGCATGAGTTTGGCCACGGCATTGCGTTCGAAGAGGAAATTCTGCCCGAGCGACTGCTTCAGGCGCAACTGATGCGCGGCCAGCAGTTCATGGACATAGCTAAGACTATAGAGCCGCTCCGGCGCGTCGAGTGGGACGGCATCCGCACAGCCGTCGCCGGCGCGCGCAGGCTTACTCGAAGCGTTTGAAGATGATGACCGCGTTGTGCCCGCCAAAGCCGAAATTATTGGACATGACCACGCGCACCTTGCGTTCGCGCGCGACATTGGGAATGTAATCCAGATCGCATTCCGGGTCCGGCTCTTCCTGGTTGATGGTGGGCGGCAACAGGCCGGCTTGCAGCGTTTGCACGCACAGGGCGGCTTCAATCCCGCCGCAGCCGCCAATCGTGTGGCCGGTCATGGACTTGGCCGAGCTGACGCACAGTTTGTAGGCGTGCGCGCCAAACACTTTCTTGATCGCGACCGTCTCGGTCAGGTCATTGTAGGGCGTCGAGGTGCCGTGCGCATTGATGTAGTCAACATCTTCCGGGTTCAAGTGGGCATCGGCCAGCGCACGCCGCATGGCCAAGGCGACATACGTGCCGCTGGGCTCGGGCGCGGTGGCATGATAGGCATCGGTGGTCTGGCCACCGCCGACAATTTCGGCCAGGATGCGCGCCCCGCGCGCCTTGGCATGTTCAAGCGTTTCCAGCACTAGCGCGCCGGCGCCCTCGGCCAGCACGAAGCCGTCGCGGCGCTTATCAAACGGGCGCGAGATGCGGGTTGGGTTGCCATCGCCATCCCACGTCGAAATCGCCTTCATATTGCCGAACGTGGCGATCGCCAGCATGCCGACGGACGCATCATTGCCACCCGCAATGGCGACCACTTCCGGCCCTTGCTGCAAGCGGCGGCAGGCCATCAAAATGGCGTCGTTGCCCGAGGCACAGGCGGTATTCACGCCCATCGACACGCCGTGCAACCCGAATTGCATCATGACCGTGTGCGAGGTCACTTCCGGCGTGCCGGACGGCACCAGGAACGGCGTGACCCGGCCCGGGCCTTCGGCCGCCATGATGCGCACCGTGCTCTCGATTTTCATAATCCCGCCGATGCCGGTGCCAAACATGCAGCAGACATCCTCGTTATGGCCGCGGGTGGCAAAGTCAATGCCGCTGCTGCGCACGGCCTCGACCCCCGCCGCCACGCCCAGCAGGACCCCGCGGTCGTAGCGCTGCGTGTCGCGGGCGGTAAAGCCATACTGGGTGGCATCAAAGTTCTTGACTTCCCCGGCCACATGCGCCTTGCAGCGGCTGTGGTCGAACATGGTGATCAAGCCAATGCCGGAGATGCCGCGCGCGATGCCGTCCCACGTCGCCGGCACGCCGACGCCGACTGCTGTCATCAAGCCATTGCCCGTCACTACGATTCGTTGTCTGTCCGCCATGGTGTGTCGTTGGTCTGGGAGTCCAAATTAACCTAAATCAGTAAACAGACCTAAATTGTAGCAAAAGTCGGGCGTGGATTCAACCCGACTTGTAAAATCAAGCGGATTTGTGTATACTAATTGCGCTCTAAGTTGCCAGTGCGGTTTGTGAATTGCGGCGATGCCGTAGACGGGTAGTGTTGCCATATTGTTCATTACGACGAGTGAGGTTGTTTATGCGCACTGCCCCGTCAGGCATGATGATCACCACCCCTCCGCGCCGCGCCGGCGTAGCCCGGGTCGAACTAATGGTGTTTATTTTCACGGTGATTTTTGTCGCGGCCGCGCTGCTGCTGTGGTCGCGCAGCCAGCAAACGCAGCCGCCGGCACAACGGCCAGCCGCAGTGCCATCCGACAATGTCATGACGCTGGTGGCGGCCGAACTGGCCCTGCGCTCGAACGAAGTGGTCGCATTAAACGCCCAAGTGCAATCCTTGCTGCATTTGCACACCAGCCTGCTGGCGCGGGTGGATGCCGGCGTGGATCCCAAGACCTATCAAGGCGTCTGTGCGGAACTGGCCATGACGCGCGACGAATTGCAGGCCGCGCAGACGCGCATCGCGCTGTTGAGCGCCGCCGCGAACACGACCAACGACTTGGTGGAACGCCAGCAAACGCTGCAACAGGAAATCGACCGCCTGCGCGCGGCGCTGGCAACCCGCGCCCCCCAAACAACCCTCCCGCCGCCGCAGAATCAATATGAATGCCAATATGTCCGCACCAATGCGGCGCTCTTGTTTTGTCCGCAACCGCAACGCGCGCCGAAATCATGGCTGGGAAAAAGCGGGCTGAACGGCATGGGCCGCGGCGCCCTGCGGCTCGTGACCGCGCCGGTGTTGGTGCCCTACGGCATTGTGCGCGGTATCACGTCGCCGTTTCGCGCCGATCCGGAAATGGGCGGCGACACCAATTATGCCTTGTTCGCCGCCACCCAAACGGCGCTGACACCGCTCAGTCTGGCACTGCACAGCACGGTCGGCGCCGGCGCGTGCTGTGGCGACACCTTGCGCGGCTGCGCCGACATTGTCTCGTTCGGCACGTACGGGTTGCTGGAGGAAAAGTTTGTCAGCAATCCGGATTACCGTCCCTACTTGCTGCAATTGCTGGCGAGTGATGTGACCGCCGCCGAAGCCACTAATGCGCTGGTGCAACTGCCGGCCGACACGCCGGCGCAAGCCAGCCGCTAAGACCCTGCAACAAAAGCCGCGCCGTTTACCCGCGCGACGCGGCGAGAATCATCAGTCAAACCGGCACGGCACTTGAGATACAATTATGACGGATGCACACATCCTGTCGGCAGCGCAGTTGCACCAAATGAACCGGGCGGCGTGGAACGAAGCCGCCCAGGCGTATGAAGCAGCGCTCGCCGACACCATTGCGTTCCTGCGCGCCGGCGGCAAAAACTTTTGTGCCCCCGAATTGCCCTATCTAGAAGATCTGGCAAGCTGGTGTCAGCGCGCAATTCACCTGCAGTGCGCCGGCGGCCGCGACACGCTGTCGCTGTGGAACCACGGCGCGGCAGAAGTGATCGGCATCGATATCAGCGAGCGGATGATTGCGGCCGCCCGGCGTGCGGCGCAGGCCATCGGCGCCCGCGCGCAGTGGTTCTGCTGCGATGTTCTGGAGGCGCCACATGAGTTGGATGGCAGCGCGGATCTTGTCTACACCGGGCGCGGCGCATTGTGCTGGATAATGGATATCACGCATTGGGCGCAGGTGGTAGCGCGCCTGCTCAAGCCAGGCGGCAGGCTGTATGTCTTTGAGGGGCACCCACTGAATTGGGTGTGGGACGCGAGCGCGCCAACACTGCAGATGGATGCGCATTCGCCCTATGGCGATTACTTCGCGCAAGAGATTGACTGCTCCAAGGGCTGGCCGGAATCGTATATTCCCGCCACCGCGGTGCTGCCCGTGGACCAGCAGTCGGTCAAGCACGAGCACCAGTGGACCTTGGGCCAGATCATCAACAGTCTCATTGCCGCAGGACTGGTTGTTGTGCGGTTCGAAGAGCATCCCGACCAGTTTTGGGACCAATTGCCCCTGCTGCCCGCGGAGACGGCCCGGCGTCTGCCGCAAACATTTTCATTGCTGGTGCGCAAACCAGCCTGATTCACCAAGCCAGAGCCCCTGTTCCACACTTCGACTATGAAAACACTGCTGACCAATGCTGCAATCTTCGACGGTGAGCACAACGCCCTCTATCCAGGCAAGAGCGTCCTGATTGAGAACCAGCGCATCGCGCAGATCACGGACAGCCATGCGGCGGGCCAAGCCGACCGCACCGTCGACCTGCATGGCCACACCTTGATGCCCGGCCTGATTGACGCGCATATCCACATCATGCTGTATCATCAGGCCGACCAGTCGCTGGCCTTCGAGGCCCTGCGCGCAGCCATCTTGCTCAAGCAGACGCTGCAGCGCGGCTTCACGACCATCCGCGATGTGGGCGGCGATACCTGGGGCATTGTGCGCGCTGCCAACGCGGGCATGTTCACGGCGCCGCGTGTGTTCTTCGCCGGGCGCGTGCTCAGTCAGACCGGCGGGCATGGCGACATGCGGCCCGCCACAGACACCGGCTCGCAGTACCTGCCGCCCACCTACGCCAACTGCAATCAGACAGTCATTGTCGATGGCGTCGAGGCCATCCGCAAGGCCGCTCGGGAGAATTTTGTGAAGGGCGCGTCGTTCGTCAAGATCATGGCGTCGGGCGGCTGCACGTCGCCGCATGACACGATCTACAGCGATCAATTCTCGATCGAAGAAATCCGGGCCGCGGTCGAAATCGCGCAGACCTATCACCGCTACACGGCGGCGCACGCCTACATGCCCCAGTCAATCAAACGCTGCGTTGAAAACGGCGTGCGCACCATCGAGCACGGCAATTTTCTGGACCAGGAGACGGCCGAATTAATGGCTCGGCAGGGCGCGTTCCTCGTGCCGACGTTGATCACGTACACGCTCGCCCACGAAGACGTCCTGCGCGGCACGAACCACACTTTCTTTGTCAGTGGCGACGTGATCAAGTCGCTGTGCGACAAAGGCCTGGAGGCCATCAGGCAGGCCCGCCAAGCCAAGGTCAAAGTCGGGTTTGGCACGGATATCGTCACTGTCGATGGTGTCTATGACACAACTTCTGCGTTTTCCCGACAGAGCGATGAATTTGTGGTGCGGGCCCAAGTCGAGGCACCCTTTGCAACGCTGCATTCCGCGACGGCGGTGAATGCCGAGATTCTGAACATGCAAGACCAGCTCGGCGTCGTGAAAGCGGGTGCCCTGGCGGATCTGCTGGTTGTGGACGGCAATCCGCTGGACGACATCTCGCTCTTGACCGGCCAGGGCGCGCACATCAAAGCGATCATCAAGGACGGCCTGTTCGTCAAGGATGAGCTGGCGTGAACAAGGTGCCCGCCGCGCGCGGTTGATCCATGCCCCGGCCAGACGAACATTTTGAGCGGGTCTGCGCGTTTGTCATCAAACTGGCGGTGTGCGCGCATCGCTGGGGCACGCAGGCGCGCCGGCTCGAAACGTATCTGACGCACGTCACCGCCGCGCTGGGCTGCCGCGGCACGTTCCGCGTGACGCCCACCAAACTCGTGAGCACATTTTCCCGCGCCAGTGATGACCCACAGCCAACGACCCAGACGGTGCATCTGCCGGGCACCGGCTTTGACCTGGCCAAACTGGCCCGGCTGGGAGAATTAGTCGCCGCCGTGGAGACTGGTCACGTTGCCCTGCCGAAAGCCAATGCCAGACTGGATGCCATTGTCCACGCGCCGCCGCCGTACGGCAAGGTTCTTGTGGCCGCGGGCTATTTTCTGGCGGGGGCGGGCTTCGCCGGCTTTGTGCGCTGTGGCACGCAGGACCTCCTGCTGTCTGGCCTCCTCGGCATGTTGGTGTATGGCATGGTCCTGGGCACAGAGAAGCTGCCGGCCTGCTTCACTTATGGCGTGCCTTTTTTGTGCACATGCTGCGTGGGCATCATCGCTACAATGTTCAGCCTTGCCGCGCCGCAAACGCAGGTTTACCTGGTGACGCTTTCCGCCGTAATTTATCTGGTGCCCGGCTTCACCATTAGCTGTGGCGTCATGGAGTTGACGTATAACTACGTGCATTCCGGCATCATCAACCTTGTCAATGGCTTGCTGTCTCTGGTGCTGCTCTTCGCCGGCGCGTGGGTTGGTGTCACGCTCGTCCGGCAGTGTTTCCCGGTCGTGGTCGGGCCGGGCATCTGTGGCAGCGCGCAGCTCGTCTGGCCGGCAGCCATCATCATGGCCGCCGGCCTGTGCGTGATATTTCAAACGCCGCGGCGGGATTTCCTGTGGGCGCTGGCCGGGTGCGTCATCGCCGGCGCGGGCATCATTCTGGGCACCCACATGGTCAACGTGAATCTGGGCAATTTTCTGGGAACTGTGTTTGTCGTGGTCTTTGCCAATCATTGGTCGGGCAAGACCAGGCGACCGGCCTCGCTGGTGCTGCTGCCGGCGATTGTGTTTCTGGTCAGCGGCAGTATCGGCTTTCGCGGCTTTGTGGCATTGGCGGCCGGGCAGGCTGCCCTGGGCTGGCAGGAAATCGCCCACATGTTCGTGGTCGCACTGAGCATTGCCGCCGGCTTGTTCGCCGGCAACACACTCTATCGGCCCAACACGAGCTTATAGGCACAACGCCACGAGCAACTGCGCCGCCGCGTCCGCGCCATTGGCCCGTGCGGCCCGCGCGGGCCGTGCCACCAGCAAAGGGGTCAACTCCTTCAACCACGCGCCGGTCGCAAACGACGCCGGCGCCAATTCAACAGACGGCATGTTCGCGCGGACAAATGCCGCCAGCGTGGCGCTTTCGCGGAATTTCGGGCGCGTGAAATAGGCCAGTGCGCCGCCCGCGTGATAGACTTCCGCCACCGTGCTGTAGCCCAGCTTCCCCACGACCACATCGGCCGCGCGCACAATATCCGGATGATACAGGTCCGACTGCCACGGCAGCAACGTGCAATTTTCTTCACGGTGCAGGCGCGTGACGCTGCTGGTCGGCACGACAAAATGCCAGGTTGGCTGCTCATGCAGCGCATGTTTAAACGACAACTGCGTTTCAACGCCGCCATTGGTCAGCAAGATCAGCGGCGTCGCGGCCGCAATACCCAGCGCGTGGCGGGTGGCGTCGCGGCGTGCGCGCGGCGTGCGACTGACCGGCGACACGGTCAACGCCGCGGCACGCGGCACGCAGACGGGCTGGGTTTGGATGCGCTGAGTCGCCTGCGCGAACACACTCGCGAAGCTGGCGGCAAAATAGCCCATGCGCGCGGCCGCGCCGGCGTATTCCTCGTAAATCCAATCCCAGGTGAAATTCTCGACCAGCACGGAGGGCCGGCCAGCCGCGCGCGCCGCCAGAATGCCCAGCGGCGCGATGTCGCACATTACCACGCGGCACTGCGCCGCACGCATCTGGTGCGCCAGCGCATCGAGCAGCGCGCGGCGCGGCGGCCACAATTGTTCAAGGCGCGTCAGCGTCGCCGGCACATCTTCTGTCAGGGCGGACTGCTGCGCCAGGCCGACATCCGTATCCAGCGCGACATACGCGAAGGAACACGTTAGCGATTCAGTAAAAAACCAGCGTGGCACCCGGGTGAAAATCAGGGCGTGCAATTTTGGCTGGCGGGCTGCCAAGGCAGACAGAATTGCACAGGTCCGGGCCGCATGGCCAAAGCCGTGCGGTGAGACAAAGCAAGCGATGGTCACGTGTCCGTATTTGCTAATGTGGGAGCGGCCTCCGTGCCGCGATTCTGAAGCGTCACTTGTCCGTGTCCGTGTTTGTATCGGCGCTCGCGTCAGTGCTTGCGTCGGCGCTCGCGCCGCTTTGCAGTCGTTGCAGTTCTTCATGCAGTGCGGTAGCCACGGCGATGGTCAACGAGACGACCACCGGCCCGAGCAGCAGGCCAATGAAGCCAAAGGCCTTGAGGCCGCCGACAATCGAGAAAAAGACCAGGACGGGATGACGCTTTTCACGCCCGCTGACGATGATCAGGCGGATCAGATTATCCGAGAAGCCGACAATGGCAAAGCCCCAAATGCCGAGGAAGATTGCCTGCCAGTACGCGCCCTTGAGCGCCAGCATAATGACGCCCGGTCCCCAGATGATGGGCGTGCCGACAAACGGAATGGTCGAACAGGCGGCCGCCGCAAAGCCCCACATGACCGGCGCGCTCAACCCCACAATGGTAAAACCAAGGGCAATCAAGGTGCCCTGCGCCAAGGCCACAGCAAAGACGGCGTAGACATTGGCAATGATGCTCTCGCTGACGACATGCACAAAGCGATCGGTGTAGGCATGCGCCATGGGCACGAGATCAGAAACGCCAGCAATGAAACGCCGCCCGTCGCGCAGCAGGAAGAACAGCAGCGCATAGACAATCACGGCGCCGATCAGCAGCGAGGCGACGCCACCGACCAGCGCGCCGGTCTGGTGCATGGCAAATCTGCTGATGCTGCGCGCGTTCTGAATAATCTGGTCGCGCAACCGCTCCGTCGTCATCTCCGGCAAGGGCACATAGTGCGAGGCCCACGCCCAGGGCTTTTCCAGCATCTGCCACACATATGGCGCCCAGCCGCCTTGCTCAATGCTCTTACTGTTGAGGGAGCTGTAAAGGCCCTTCACTTCCGGTGTCACAAACATGACCATCAGCACGACCGGCACCAAGGTCAGCACCAGCGCCAGCACGGTCGTCAGAAAGGCCGCGCGGGTTGAGTAGCCCAGCCAGCGACCAATCCAGCGATAGATCGGCTGGAACGCAATCGCCATGGCGACGGAGAGCAGGATCGGCCGCAGAAACGGTTGCGCCACTTGATAGCAGAAGCCCAATAAAATGGCGAGCAAGCCCGCCAACACGCCGAGTGTAATTTTGTTCATCATGGCACTAGTATAGTAAAAACGGCGGCAAACTGCGAGAGCACTGCGGTTCTAGGGTTCAGGGTTGGAGCCAAGAGGCGCGGCCCGCGGTCCGTCCGGCGGAGACGTTGAGAGGTTGGGAGGCTGGGAGGTTGTGAACGGTCGAGTCGTGAATCGTGAGTCGTCAGTCGTTGAGTCAAGCTTCGGACCGCGGATCTCACTCCTCGGTTCCGCCACCGATCACTGATCACTGGTTACTGATCATCCACGCCGATGGCGGGATCCACGCCGATGGCGGGACTGGCAGTTGCCTTAGCTGGCCGTCGGCCAGCAGCAGATAGCCGCACGGCGGCGCCGGCATCGGCAGATCCTCAACCACAATGCTGCCTGGTTTCTTAATGACCGCTGCTTACCTGCGCCTTGTGTGTGTGATGGTTACGGATAATCTGCACGTCGGGTTCATGGACCCGGTGCATTCGTGTAGATCTGCTCGGGGATTATTTGTTGCTGCAGCCATGCGCTGATCTGCTGCATGTTGTTGGTGTACTTCGGCGGCGCCACCTCGCCCGGGGGATAATTGGCGCTGCGCGTGTACCATGCCACATCGGAGACCACTGCCCGCCGTTGCCGTATCGGCACACTCTTGTTCGCCGAGATGTTCAGCACGATCAGGTCGGTGGCAAGCAAGACCGGGCCCGAGTACCAGGAGCGGATGTCCGTCAGCACCTGGCCCACGGTGTCGTCGTTGTTCTGGAAATGCGTGGCCACCGCGAGGCGCGGCGCGGCATTGCTGAGCTTAAGCTGGTTGCAGATGTAGCCGAAGGCCTGCGCCGGCGTATGCGAACAGTCCTGGATCATCTTTGCCGTGGCCACTGCGTTCGAGTAACCCGGGTCGCCGGGATGGAGGCCGGAATTCTTGGTTGCCCAGACTTCCGGGGACAAGGTGAGCTCATGCACCAGCACATCCAGGTTGGCCGCGTTCTTCAGCATAAAATAGTTCGGCCGCGAATCGCCGGAAAAGATCATCGAGATGCCTTGCCATTCGAGCCGGAAGCTGATCGCGCCATCGCGGTCGTGAACGGCCGGGAAATGGCTGATGCGCACGCCATTGTTGCTGTAGACAAGATTGTCAACCAGCTCGTAGGGACATTCGTGCGCTACAAGATTGTAGGCGTCCTGGCCGTTGGTGAGGCCCGTGGACAGGAAGCTGAAGCTCTCGGTATGCCACTTCGACGCAGCCCGGATGAAGTCGCAGGCAGCCGTCACGCTCTCGTTGCTCGCCGGCCCCGTCGGACCCCACACATGCTGGTCGGTCATGCGGTCCACCGACGGACCGAAGCAGTAGATGAACATCAGGTCGCTCATGTGGTCGGCGTGCAGGTGCGTCAGGAAGATCTTGGTCATGCGCGAGTAGGCCACGCCCATGGCGACGTATTTAAGAATGACGCCCGAGCCGCAGTCGAAGACAAAGCTCTCACCGTTGCCGCATTCGACAAACACGCTGTTGGCGGCCTGCGCGATGCGCGGCAGGAACGACGAGCCCATGAACGAAATCCGCATCTCGTTCGACGCCAGCGCTTCGCCGGGATAGAAGAAGGAGTCGTCCACGACGACATCGGACGCTATCGTGGTCTGCGCGGCCACGGCCTCCTGGGGCGCGGGCAGCGGCGCGGCAGATGCCATGGTGGCGAGGGCGCATAATGCGATGCCCGCGGATACGTGCAATGGGTTCATGGTCGGAATGCTCCTGTGTGTTAGTGTAGTGTCTCTAAAATCTTTGCAGTTACGAAGGTCACGGACGTACCGGCAGACAAAGCCGGAAGCCATAATCGTCCTGGGTATAGTCCTGGCTGTAATACCGGCGTGCGGCGGAGCGGCATTCGCCTGCAGCAAAACACCAGCTGCCGCCGCGGATCACGCGGTACGTGTTCGTGCCCGCGTCCGCGCCCGCCGGATCTGTCGCATTCCCGCCGTAGGCGCCGTACAGATCAAGGCACCATTCGTTCACGTTCCCGTGCATATCGTACAGACCGGCACTGTTGGGCTGGTACGAGCCGACCGCAGCATCCGCGCCGTTGGTGGGGTCGGCGACATAGGTGCCGCCGCCATTGCAGTAATAGCGGCCCAGCAGATCCATGTTGCCATCGCGATAGGTGTTGGTCAGGTTGGTGTTGTTATTGAGTGCGTTGGTCGTGCCCGCGCGGCAGGCATACTCCCACTGCGCCTCGCTGGGCAGGTCGAAGGCGCGGTTGGTTTTGGTGCGTAGCCGGCCCATGAACGCGGCGCCGTCCGGCGCACCGCCCGGCCATATGCCGCCACGCGCCGCGGTCCACGACACCATTTCCGCCGGCCGTGTCGCGCTCTGCGCGCCCTTGACATTGAAACTCGGATTGGCGCCCATCACATTCGAGTACTGTGCCTGCGTGATTTCATACAAACCCAGATAATAGCCGCAGGAGAGCGTCACCGTGTGGCGCGTCTCGTCGCTGTCGCGGCCAAGCTCGTTCGTGGGCGAGCCCATGGCGAAGGTGCCGGCGGCGATCCTGCCCAGCACGATCTTGGTCGTCTTATACTCATCATTCAGCGGCGGCGCCACGGAGCTGAAAATAACCGGGTAACTGTACGCGGCAGGCCCCGCGGCGACATCAACAATGCAAAACAGGTCGGTATACACACTGTCGTCGGCCGTCACTTTCACACGCACGGTGGTCGAACTGACCATTGGCAAGTCGGCAATCGCATCCCACACAATATGCTTGGCCGCGCCAGGGGTGACGCCGGCGCCGACAGCGCCGGAGAAACTTGTGGCGCCGACATCGTAGCGCCCGCCGGAGTTGGTCGAGACCGCCACATAGACGGTCTGCGTCCCACCCTGAGCATCAAAAAGGTCGTAAGTGATGTCAACCAGCCCTGACGCATCGGCACGCTGGTGCGCGGTCACGTTGGTGACCATCGGCGGCGTGGCAAACGCCCGCAGCGCGCCCGCGCAGGCAAACAACAAGAACAGACCAACAAACAGCCGCAGATTTTTCATAAAAGTCTCTGCTTGTTTTACAAAAAAAGGATGATGGCAACGGCGCTTAGCCGAAGCGATACCGCGCGCCGAGGGCTTGAAGCAGGTCAGTGAAATTCGGGAAGGTGATGCGCAACGCGTCGGCGCGGCTGATCGTCACCGGCGCGGCCGCGCGCAGGCCCGCCACCGCCAGCGCCATCACGACGCGATGATCATCATGACTTGCCACCGTGCCGCCGTGCAGCGCGCTTTCCTTGATAATCAGGCCATCCGGGCGTTCCTCGATGGTGGCGCCCAGCGCGGCCAGCTCGGCGCACATGACCGCGATCCGGTCGGTCTCCTTAATGCGCGCCTGGGCGACATTGACCAAACGCGTTTCGCCGCGCGCAAAGCAGCCCGCCACCGCCAGCGCTGGCAAGGCGTCCGGGGTGGCGTTCAAATCGAGTTCACAGCCCTGCAAGTCGCCGCCGCGCACACGAATACTATCGGCGGCGATCTCGATCTTGGCGCCCATGGCTTGCAGCATGGCCACCACGGCCTTGTCGCCTTGCGAGTCGGTCATGTCGAGCCCGTGCAGGGTGACATCGCCGCCGGTGATCGCCGCCGCCACCAGGAAGAAGGTGGCGGACGAGAAGTCGGCTGGAATCTCGCGCGAGAAGGCCTGATAGCGTTGCCCGCCGGGGATGTGCACACGACAGAAATCGTCGTTGACCAACGCCGTGTTTTGGCGTCTGAGCCATTCCAGCGTCATTTCGACGTAGGGTTTTTCGTTCAAGAACGGCACGACGATCTCGCTGGCGCCGGCGGCGAGCGGGCAGTTGATCAGCAAGCTGCTGAGATATTGTGAGGTGGGGCAGGCCAGCGTGGTGGTGCCGCCGCGCAGAGGGCCGCAGATTTCGATGGGGGCGCAGCCATTGCTGTGCAGCGCGACGGCACGCGCGCCAAGGTCGTTGAGCGCGGTGATCAAGGCGGTTGCCGGCCGGCGTTGGATTTGATAATCGCCGGTGAGGGTGATGGGCGCGTGGGCCAGGGCGGCAGTGGCCATGGCAAAATAGAGGGTTGTGCCGGAATTGCCGACATCAATCGGCGCAGCGGGTACTTGCACGTTGCCGGCCGTGCCGCGCACGCGCCAGTGCGCGCCGCTGACGGCGATATCAGCGCCAAAGGCCTGACAGGCGCGGACACAGGATTGGGTGTCACCCGAGTCGAGCGGGCTGCCGAGCGTCGAGGTGCCGTCCGCCAGCGTGGCAATGAGCAGCGCGCGGATGGTGTGCGACTTGGAGGCCGGAATGCGCACGGCGCCGCCCAGCGAGGAGGGATGGATGGTGAGGGAGGACATGGGGATCGATAATTTGAGATTTGAAATATGAGATATGAGATTTCAGATGCTGAAGTCGTGGGATTCGCCTGCTGGTTCTGCATCGGCTTGGTTTTTCTGCTGTGCGCGGAGACGTTCGAGCTCGATTTTGATAAATTGTTCACATTTCTCGGCGCGCATGCGCTGTTCGTAAATCCGGCGCGATTTTTCATTGAGGTGGCGCTGGCCGGGGATATCCGAATCCTGCAGCGCCTCGGCCCACGCGCGCAGTTGGCGCGCGATGGATTCGGCCTGTGATTTCAGATGTAAGATTTGAGATTTGAGATGACTGAAATGCGGCATGCGCTCGATCACGCACAGAATCGAGCGCACTTCAGCTGCAGAGCCGCGGGCATAGTAGAGAAAGGTGATCAACTCATTGGTGGTTCCGCGTTCAAAGCACTCGGCGATGTTGTTACTGATGGAAAGGATGGCGCGCTCGAATTGATTGGCGATATCCCCTTTGCGATGGAAGGCGGTATCCTCAGTCAGGCTAAAGCCGTCGACGCAGAGGTTGATGCTGTCTTGCCAGACGGGCAGATCCTCGAAGCGGGCGTATTTCATTTCAGATTTGAGATTTGAAATTTGCCTGGTCAGCGTGCGAATTCGACGACGCGTTTTTCGCGCACGACGGTGACGCGTACTTGGCCGGGGAATTGCACCTCGTCCGAGACGCGCTTGGCAATCGTGCGGGCCAGGACGATGATCTGGTTGTCGTCGAGGACATCCGAATCAACCATGACGCGCAATTCGCGCCCGGCTTGGATGGCGAAGGCGCTTTGCACGCCCGGCTCTTCGCCGGCGACTTTCTCGAGCTGCTGCATGCGCTGCAGGTACAACTCGTACGATTCACTGCGCGCGCCGGGCCGCGCGGCCGAAATGGCATCCGCGGCACTGGCCAGCACGGCCAAACGGCTTTCCGGCGCAGCCTCGTTGTGATGCGCGGCAATCGCGTTGACGACGTCCTTGGATTCGTTGTAGCGCTTGGCGATTTCGGCGCCGATGGCGGCATGCGCGCCTTCGACTTCGTGGTCCACCGCCTTGCCGATGTCGTGCAGCAGGCCGATGCGTTTGGCCTTGGCGACATCCTCGTGCAATTCGGCGCTGAGCGCCGCCATAATTTTGGCGACTTCGAGCGAATGGCTGAGCAAATTCTGGCCATAACTGGTGCGAAATTTCAGGCGGCCGATCAGTTTGAGCAACTCGGGGTGCACGCCAGTGACGCCGAGTGCGAGCGCCGTTTTGACGCCGGTCTCCTCGATTTCCTGGTCGACTTCCTTGCGGACTTTGCCGAGGATTTCCTCGATCCGGGCGGGATGAATGCGGCCGTCGGCGATCAGGCGTTCGAGGGTGCGGCGCGCGGTTTCGCGGCGGACCGGGTCGAAGCCGGAAATGACGACGGCGTTGGGTGTATCATCAATCAAAATCTCGACGCCGGTTTCCTGCTCGAGCGCGCGAATATTGCGGCCTTCACGGCCGATGATGCGGCCCTTCATGTCATCGCTCGGCAAGGAGACCGAGCAGACCGTGGTTTCGCTGACATGTTCGGACGAGCAGCGCTGAATGGCTTGGGCAATAATGTCACGTGCGAGCCGGTCGCCTTCTTCGAGGGCTTCCTGCTGTTTGCGGCGGATCATGGTGGCGGCGTCATATTCGACATCCTTTTCGAGTTTGGACATCAGGCGCTGATAGGCCTCGTCGCGACTGAGGCCGGCAATGCGCTGCAAGGCGATTTCTTCCTCGTGCACCAGTTTGGCGATGTGCTCCTGTTCGCGTTTCAGCGCGTCGCGCTCAGCGGTTATTTTTTTGCGTTCATCTTCGATGAGCTGCTCTTTCTTCTCGATGGTGTCGACCCGTTTTTCGACCGCGTCCTTTTTCTGCAGCAACCATTGCTCTTCTTTTTGGATTTCCTGGCGGCGCTGCTTGGTGGATTCATCAAACTCGACGCGCATGCGGTGCAGATCATCTTTGACCTGCAGTTTGCCTTCACGCACGAGTGCTTCCGCATCTTTCTTGGCGGTTGCCAGGATTTCCCGGACGCGGCCTTGGACGTCACCAACGCCACGGCGCGCCAGCATGGTATGCAGCACATAGCCGACGATCAGACCGGCCACGCCACAGATGGCGGCCGTAATGATAATGATCATTGTTGCTCCTCTATTTTATGTGATAACGCGGCAACCACCAGTTGGTCGGGGGTTGCCACAAACTCAAGTGACCAATCCAAGGCATTGGCCGGCACGTCCGCACACAGCTGCTCGCGGTAGGCGAGGCCGACGGTGCCGTGCGTTGCCTGCGCGGCGCGCAAGGCGCGATCATAATAGCCGCCGCCGCGGCCGAGGCGGTGGCCGGCGCGATCAAAGGCAACGCCGGGCACCAGCCAGAGGCACGGTGTGGCCGCTGTCGCCGCGCGCCAAACGGGCGCGCCGGGCGGCGGTTCCAGAATGCCGAATGGTCCGCGGACAAACCAAGCCGGGTCGCGGGTTGGCGCGACGTGCCAGACAATCTCGCCCGCGCGGACAGCCGGCAGAACCAGCGTTTTGGCCTGCGCCAGCGCGGCGTCGCGCAATGCGCTGGTGGCAACTTCGTCGGGCAGCGCCATATAGGCGATGACCGTCCGCGCGGTGTGCCACAAGTCGCTGGCCAGAATGCGGGCGATGATGCCGTCATGTTGCGCGGCGCGCGCGGCCGGCGGCAGGGCGCGGCGCAGGCTCAGCAGCTGCTGTCGCAGCTGCTTTTTGTGCGCGCCACTGGGCGAGTCGGTCGGCAATTTTAGCCTCCCAGCCCTCGCGGGAGGGCTCGTAATACCGGCGCGGCGCGGGCAGGTAGTCCTGTGCCACAAAATGCCCGGGAAAATTGTGGGCATATTTGTAGCCTTCGCCATGGCCGAGTGTTTTTGCGCCCTGATAGTGCGCGTCGCGCAGGTGCGCCGGCACGTCGAGGGTGCGTTCCTGTTGAATGTCTTCACGGGCTTTGGCGAGCGCGGTGCAGGTCGCATTGCTTTTTGGGGCGCAGGCCAGGTAGACCGTGACATGACCCAAATTGAGCTGCGCTTCGGGCAGGCCGATGCGTTCGACCGCGTCATAGGCGGCGACGGCCAGCGGCAGGGCGAGCGGGTCGGCGCAGGCAATGTCTTCGCTGGCGAAGATCACCATGCGGCGGGCAATGAAGCGCGGGTCTTCGCCGACTTCGAGCATTTTGGCAAGCCAGTAGAGGGCCGCATCGGGATCGCTGCCGCGCATGGATTTGATGTAAGCCGAGATGGTGTCATAGTGGGCATCGCCCTGACGGTCATAGACGATGTTCTTTTTTTGCATGGAGGCTTCGGCGTCGGCCAGCACGATCTGGCGTGCGCCGGCGGCATCGGCGGCGGCGGAACGCACGGCCAATTCGAGCGCGGTCAGGGCAACGCGCGCATCGCCATCGCAGGCCTTGGCCAGGAAGGTCAACGCGTCCTCCGCCACCGCGGGCTGCAACGCGCCGAGGCCGCGCGCGGCATCGGCCAAGGCGCGGCGCAGCACGAGCAGGATGTCGTCCAGCCCGAGCGGCTTGAACTGGAAAATACGCGAGCGCGAGCGCAGGGCGGCATTCAACACAAAGAACGGATTTTCGACGGTGGCGCCGATCAGGATTAGCGTGCCGTTCTCGACCCAGGGCAGGAGGACATCCTGCTGGGCTTTGTTGAAGCGATGAATTTCGTCGAGGAAGAGGACTGCGCCGGGCTTGCCGGCCTGCTGGGCGCGGCGCGAGAAGGCGATCACCTGGCGCACATCCTGGACGGATGCGGCGACCGCGCTGAGGCGGCAAAAGGCGCGGCGGGTGATGGTGGCGATGACTTCGGCGAGGGTCGTTTTGCCGGTGCCGGGCGGGCCGTAGAAGATGGCAGAGGTCAAGGAATCAGTGCGGATGGCGCGTTCGAGGAGCGTGCCGGGCGCGAGGATGTGTTGCTGGCCGGCGATTTCCTCGAGCGTGCGCGGGCGCATGGCGTGGGCCAGCGGCAGATGCACGCCGGCGGGCGGCGTGGCCGCCATACCCGGCACGGGTTCATCGGCGCTCAGAAACAATTCGGGCGCGAACTCGATCGCGGCATCACTCAAACCGTGGCACTCCGGCTGGGCGCACGCGCCACCGAAGTGACGCGCACAATCTATGATGATGGCGTGCGCACAGGGTGCAGCGAAAGCGAACGGGAAAAAAGCCCCCGCGAGTGCCGTCTGCCAGGTGTTGTTGAGCCGAAAGCCCAAATGGGTGCCGCGCCAGATTTATGTGTCGTCCCGCACGGAGGCGGGCATGACGCCGCCATCTGGTCGCTAGCTCCCGAACATTATAGTGTTGGTCCAAACGTCACCCAACATAACGAACACCGCAGGGGGAGCATTTATCATGGCGTCAATACCGTCGCGTTCATACTGCTGCCACGGGGCAGCCATCTATGGTTAACCGCGGTGCGCAGGGCAACTGCGCGCGCGCTGGATTGCGCTGTTTCACAGGGCACCTTGTATTATACAAAACTGTGCATGCAAACGCAAGCGGCCGGGTTGCTGATAAAAACCATTTGCGCGGATAATTTGTTCGCGGCGAACAAATTACTGGTGTCAGTGCAGGCAAAGCACCAATTCGGCGCGCGGCCACCGGCCCAGGCAGCGGCCAGATGTAGCCGTGGAACGGCGTTCCGTGCCGCGCTTGTGTCTGCATGCGCCGCACGCCGTGCGACGGCTACGTGCCGCATGCCAGGGATGAACGCATGCCACAATGTGTTCGCCGCGAACGAATTTCAGGGCACGTTTTCGATGCGATAGGCATAGCCCTGCTCGGTCAAAAACAGTTGGCGTTTGAGCGCGAATTCCTGCTCGACACTGTTGTAGGTGACAATCGTGTAGAACTGGGCTTGATTGCTGCCCGGCTTGGGGCGCAGAATGCGGCCGAGGCGCTGGGCTTCTTCCTGGCGCGAGCCGAATGTGCCGCTGATCTGAATGGCGACATTGGCATCCGGCAAGTCGACGGCGAAGTTGCCGACTTTCGAGACGATCAGGCGTGTGATGGCACCGGTGCGGAACTGACCGTAGAGCAGCTCGCGTTCTTTTTGGGGCGTCTGGCCGGTGATCAACGGTGCGCGCAGGCATTTGGCCAAGGCGCGCAATTGGGTGAGATACTGGCCGATGATCAAGACGCGGTCATCCTTGTGCTGATTGAGCAGGCGCGTGATGATTTCGGTTTTGCGCGGATTTTCGGAAGCGATGCGGAAACGCAGCCGGTCGGTCGCAACGGCATACTCAAGCTGATCGGCATCGCGCATGGGGATGCGCAGTTCGGTGCAGGAGGCCTTGGCCAGCCATTGTTGCGCTTCGAGTTCCTTCCAGGGCATGTCATAGCGTTTCGGGCCGACCAAGCTGAAGACCTCGGTTTCTTTGCCGTCTTCGCGGACGAGGGTGGCGGTCAGGCCCAAACGGCGGCGGGCCTGCAAATCGGAGGTGATACGGAAGACCGGCGCGGGCAGCAGATGGACTTCGTCATAGACGATCAAGCCCCAGTCGCGTTTGAAGAACAGTTCAAAGTGCGGGAAAAAGTTTTTGGTTTTGTCGGGCCGATAGGTCAAAATTTGATAGGTGGCCAGGGTCACCGGCGCGATCGCTTTGGTCTCGCCGGAGTACTCGGCGATTTGTTCGGGCAGCAGCGACGTTTTGTCGAGCAGCTCGTCGCGCCATTGGCGCAGGGCGGTGATGTTGGCGCTTAAGATCAAGGTATGCGTTTGGATGGTGGCCATGACGGCCATGCCGACAATCGTCTTGCCGGCGCCGCAGGGCAGAACGACCACACCGCACCCACCTTCGACACCGCCACCTTGGTAAAAATTCGCGGCGGCATCGAGCTGGTACGGGCGCACAACGAAGGGGCTGCCGCCGCACGCGCTGGCACGCAAGGTGAGCGGGAGCGGGGCGCCCTGAACATAGCCGGCCAGATCCTTGACCGGAAAGCCGAGGTCGGTCAGGACGCGTTTGATTTCGCCACGATGCGTGAGCAGGATGCGAAAGACGCCTTCGGCCAGGCGCTGCGCGAGCATGGGCGCGACTTTGGGATGGTGTGCGATCTGGCGGGCGAGATTCGGCTCGGCAATGGACAGGCGCAACTGCTCGCCATCTTTTTCGAGGATGATCCGGCCATAGCGCGTGGCCAGTTCGAGGATCTCGTGGCGCAGCGCGTCGGGCAGGTCAAATTTGCCGAGGGCTGCGAGAGTGGCGACGATCTCTTCGGCTTTCAGGCCGGCGGCGGTGGCATTCCAGATCGAAAGCGGCGAGATGCGATAGGTGTGAATGTGCTCGGGGCTCTTGACCAGTTCGGCGAATTGGGCCAGACGATCACGGGCCTCATCATAGCGGGGATTATCCACTTCGAGGAGGACCGAGCGATCACTCTGCACGATCAGGGGATTGGCCGGGTTCATGCGTCAGCTATGCGTGGCGTGACGGACAGGGATGCGGTGCATAACCACCTCGCTAAGGCGGGCGCGCGAGCGCAAGACGGTCATGGCTTCGGCCAATTGCGCGGCCAGCGGCGCATGGACGACATAAATGTCCTTGACGAGGATGGCGCGAATGGCGCCGCGCATTTCACCGCGCGTGCGTAGTTTGGCGCGCACGGCTGCCTCGATGCCTTGCACCACAATGTAATGATCATCGGGCGTGCTCTCGACGATGCCCAGGCCGACCAACAGGTTCAAACGGGTGTTGATCGGCAGCGGCTTGCCGGGCAAATGCAGCAGGAGTTCGTACAAGGCGAGCGGATCATTGACGGTGTGCATGCGCTTGGCCGACAAGTGATAGCGGCGCAGGGTTTGGCCGTTGGGCAGCGGCGTATCGGTCGGGTGGGCAATGGCCTCGCACAGGGCGGTGATGCGAAAATCATCGCTGGCGCTGCTGATGACTTCGCCGTCGGGGCGGACCTCGAGGCCGCCGATGGGCGGGTCGGTGTAATCAACCGGGATGGCACGCAGAATTTGCATGATGTTGAAAATGTCGCGCTCGGGCGCGAGCAGCAAGGCATGCAGGTCGCCGATGGCCACGCTGCGCTGGGCGGCATGCTGGCGCAAGAACTGGTCGCGGACGGCGCGCGTCGTGAAGGTGAAGACATTGACATCGCGGAACAACGTCAGTTGCGGTTTGATCGCGGCCCACTCGCGCAGGGTGACCAAGACATTGTCGGGGACGGCATAACTGGAATGGGCTTTGAGGAGCGCCAGCAGTTCTTCGATGCGATGGCCGTGGCGAATCGCGGTCTGCACCTGCTCGCGCGAAAAATGAAAGACACTGGCGTTGTCATCACCGCTGCGCACGGCAAAGGCGCCAAGGACCTGGGCGACACGGTCAAGCGGGCCGGAATGGGTCAAGACGGCAGTAAAGTCCGGCTGGATGACCAGCTGTTGGTGTTCGCTCTTGTGGGCCGGCGCTTTTTCGCCGGTCAGCCAGAACGCACCCAGCGGGGTGACGCGCACGCACAGGCCATAGGTGCGACTGCGCGCGGTTTCGAGCATGCCGGCCGGTTCGAGCCAATGCTGGACGATTTCGCCAACCAGCTCCGTCCAGCGCAGACGCGAGAGGGTGCGACACGCGTTGGCGCGCCAGGCCCACTGGGCCGGGCAATGTTTGATCGAAGCCATGTGCGCAGCCCGCTTTGCCAAGGCGGCGGCAATGGTGTCCAGCGCACGCCAGCCGTCGGCGCAGCCGGCGTGCAGGATCGCGCGCAAGGTGGTGAGGGCAAAACGTTCGGGCGCGTAGCCGCAGGCGGCGCGCAGCTCGGCCAGCCGGGGCACGGTGGTCAGACAGTAATCCAAAAACGTGCACACTTGTTGCGCGCGATGTTGGGTGCAGAACAGGGCGAAGCGCGCACCGGGCCGCACTTGGCCGGCGCTGTCGCTGACGGCGATCGCCTGTTCGCGCATGAACGCCAGAACGCGGGCGGGCTCGGCCAATGGCCCACGCGGCGCGTGTTTCCAGACGCGGGCGAGGACACTCTGGGCGCGGGCATTGAAGACGCCTTCCTGAGTCAGTTTCATGGTGCCACGGCTGATGGCGTGGGTGAAGCCATCCAAGAGCTGGGCGAGCGAGGCCTTGGGTTTTACCTTGGCGGTGCTGGTGAAGCTGCAGATCGGCAAGTTGAGCAAAGCCGGTGGTACTTCGAGTTCACTGGCTTGCAGGCCGGGGATGATGCTCAGGGTTTGTTCGGCGGTTTCGGGCGTGAAGGCGGCGTTGGCCTGCGGCCAAAAATCGGGATTGTCAATGAAGGCCAGGCCGAGCGCGTGCAACTCGCCGACGGAAGCCAACGTCACGGGATAGCCTTCGGCCGCGGTGGCCGCCAGCAGCTCGCCCAACGGCACGGGCATTCGCAGGGCGCGCACGAGCAACGCGCGGGCCGGCTCGCTGGCGACGGCCAGCACCCGGCGGCGTGCCATGGATTGCTGCGCGGCAGCGAGGTACAAAATAATCTGTTCGTCGCGTGGGCGGGTCAATTCTTTGCGCGCCAACCAATGGGCAAAGACGGAGCGCAACGACCGCCGGCTCGAGGCCAGCACCGTTTGAAGTGAAACGTCATTCAGCATGGGTGACCACGTGCATTGTAATGCCTGCCTTGGCGCACGCCGTTTCCACGGCGGAAAGCTCCTGGCTGTCGATCAGCCAGTGCGTTTCGTCCAGCTCCATGACCAACGCACGGCGCATGGCGGGCACTTGTTTTAAGCGTTTACGCATCAGCGGATCGTCAACCGCGATGATGTGTACCCGATGATGTAAAATCGTCATGAACGTATCCGGTAGAGTACTAAACGCCAGGCGGCGCGCCCCACAACCCAAAGAGGGCAATCGCCGCCGCGGCGTTGACATTCAGTGATTCGGCCTCAGTCCGCATCGGAATGGCCAGGCTCCGATACGCGGCGCGCAGGTCGGCCGGGACCCCGCGCGCTTCATTCCCAATCACCAGCACGCGCGGGCGGCGCGGGCTGGGCGCGCCGATCCGGTCGGTGCCATCCGCGGACAAGACGGCAACGTCGTCCGCCTGCGCGGCCAGCCAGGCCCGCGCGGCGTGCGCGTCACACACATACAGCACGGCTTGGAACAGCAGGCCGGCCGTCGCGCGGATGCACAGCGGATGAAACACATCCACGCCGGGCGTGACTGTCATAATCGCGGCGCAGCCAAGCGCCACGGCACTGCGCACGATGCTGCCCTGATTGCCGGGCTCCTGCAACTGCCACAGCACCAGCATGCGCACCGGCAGCACGGCCGGTACCGTCTGCACCGCCGGCGCCACCGCCAGCGCGCCGATGCCATCCGGATGCCGCAGCGCCGTGAACTTTTCAAAGCAGGCCGCGGTATAGTGCACCACCGGCACGCCGCGCGCCGCCGCCACGGCTGCCAGGCGTTGTGCATCCGCCGGCGCCGCGTCACTCAGCGCGACTTCCTGTAGCAGGCCGGTCGCCGCCAACGCCGCCGCCACACAAGCACGGCTTTCGACCCAGATCAGCCCGCTGGCCGCGCGCGCCGCGGGCGTGTGCAACGCGGCCAGCCGCTTGACGCGCGGATTGGCCCGGCTGGTAATCAGCGCGGCGGCTGGCGCCACGGCATTCTGCGGGGCGGAGCGGGCGCTCATTCCAAGCACTGGCCGGCGTAGGGTTCGCGCAAGAACAGGCGCGCATACTGGCGTACGAGCGGCGCGGCGGCGGCAAGATCCACCGCGCGCGCATATTCGCGTTGGGCCGCGGCCCGCTGCTGTTGCGCGTCGTAGACCGTGCCGAGCCGCAACGTGGACCAGGCCCGCACCGCCTGTTTACGCCCGCTGGCCGCACAAGCCGCTTCGAAATGGGCGCCGGCGGCGGGATAGTTCGTCGTCAGCATATCCAGCCGGCCCAGTTCGTAATAGTGGTCCGCCAGCAGGGCCACCGCGCCCGGCCGAGGGTCCTGTTTGACGCGCGCAATGACGCGGGCCAGCGCCGTCGCGGCATCGGCAATCCGGCCTTCCCGCAGCAGAATATGGGCGCGCAGCGCGTCCACCTGATGATTGCCCGGCAGCAGTGCCTGCAGTTGATCGCAGACCTGCAAGGCGCGGTCATACTGTTCGCGCCAGGCGTAGACAATCGCCAGCAACGCGCGCGCCGGCACACCAAACAGGCACGCCTGCTGCGCGCCGCGCTCGAGCCGGGCCAGGCCCGCGGCATCATCACCGGGCGCGACCAGCACCGCCGCCGGCAAGCGCACATACCACGGCGTGCCATTGATGAACACCTGGTAGGCGCCCACCAACACGTCAGCGTCCGCCGCGGCGGCGCGGCAGTGCGTGGCGGCGCGAACATCCTGCAGCGCGCCGGCCAGCAGCAGCACGGCGGCCGCGCCATCGCCGGTGTTCAGGGCCTGCCGCGCCAGCAACAACGCCGCGACGCCGTCATACAGTTCGCGCCAGCCACTGCCATCGGCACGGCGCGGCTCGGCCGCGGCCAAGGCGCAGCGCGCATCCGCCGCAATCCGCACCTCATCCATCCGCGCCGGGCCTTCCACCATGACGCGGCCCAAGAGCGCCAGCGCGTGCCAGACATGGCCGGCCGCATTATTGCTGGCCGCTGCCGCCACGTGCGCAAACTGCTGTTCCGCGCGCGCAATGTTCAGGGCAAACACGTTGGAGATGCCCGCGCGCAGCACGCGTGTCTGCGCCGCCGACAAGCCGGCTTGGGTCGCGTCCGCAGCCCAGGCACCGCATGTGCCGAGCCAGCTCGCTCCCGCGATCTGCGCAATGCCAAAGATCTGTCGCGCCCGCCGTGCCCGCATGGTTTTCTCTTGCCGGCGCCGCGCGCCTCAGCCAAACACCTTGCGCTGGCGCGTGTTCGGCAGTTCGAGCGCCTGCCGATACTTGACCACCGTCCGGCGCGCCACGGGAAAACCCTCGCCGCGCAACTGCACCGCCAGCGCGTCATCACTCAACGGGTCGTGTTTGTCTTCCTGCTCTATCAGCGCCTTCAGGCGCGTCTTGACCGTGTTGGTCGAAATCTCGTTGCCGCGCTCATCGGTCACATGGGCGGTGAAGAAAAAGCGCATCTCAAACGTGCCCTGCGGCGTGTCCATGTACTTGCCATTCACCGTCCGGCTGATGGTGGCCTCATGCACGCCGACTTTGTCGGCAATGGCCTTCATGCTGAGCGGCTTCAAATGCATCGGCCCTTCGTCGAAAAATTCGCGCTGCGCCTCAACAATCGCCTCGGCCACCGCCAGCACCGTGCGCTTGCGAAACTGCAGATTGTTGAGCAGCGTTTCGCCCTCGCGAATGTTCATCCGCAGGTACTGCGCCGTGGACTTGTCAATGGCTTTGTCCTTCAACATTTTGCGGATGCGCGGATTAACCCGCACATAGGGCAGCACATTGTCGTTCGTCTCCACGCTGTACGCGCCCTCCTCGCTGCGCGTCACCATCACATCTGGGCGGATGGCCGGCGCGGTCGTGGTTGACAAATCCCGGCCGGGCTTGGGATCGAGCGTGCCGATCTCCTTGATCGCGGCCTGGATCGCGCCGATCGACTCGCCCATTTTGTGCGCAATGTGTTCAAGCCGGTTGTGCAGCAATTCCTGATAATACTCGTGCAGCAGGCGATACGCCAAGCAGTCGCGCTGGCCGCGCCGCTCGAGCTGCAGCAGCAGGCACTCGCGCAGATCGCACGTGCCGATGCCGGGCGGATCAAACGTGCGCAGCAACGCCAGCAACTGCGCAACCCGGACCGGTTCCTGGTGCAGCGCCGCCGCAATATCCTCAACCGTCTCGGTCAGAAACCCGTTGTGATCCAGACTGCCGATCAAATACTCGATGATCTCCGCATCTGCCGGCGTCTGCGTGTACGTGCCAAATTGATCGCGCAACTCATCCACCAGCGTTTGACGGGTCTCAATCGAATTCAGCCGGTGCAGGTACAGCTCATCGTCATTAGCGCGCCGCTCGCGATAGGCCACCGTTTCAGCGTGGCCACCGGCCGATGCCGGCGCATTGGCATTGTCATAATAAGACTGCCACTCCTCGTTGTCGTTCGTCAGCGTGTCCAGCTGCGTTTCATACGCTTGTTCATGCGTGCCATTGCCCTGGTCGCGCGGCTGATCCTGCTCGGCCAGCGGGGCGGCGCGGGTGGCGCGCTGTTCTTCCAGATCCAATTCATCCGGGGTGAATTGCTCGACGTCGCTGTATTCCGCGTCGCGGCTCGGGTCGTACTCCTCGAGCACCGGATTGCACGCCAGCTGCTGGGCCAGCAGCGTTTGCAGCTCCAGCGCCGGCACCTGCAGCAGTTTCAATGACTGTTGCAACTGCGGCGCCAGGATCTGCGTCTGCTGTAAGCGAAGCTCTGTGCCTAAGTGTGTGCTCATGATTTGCGGGTCAAAAAGTGCCACGCGTGTGCTTAGTATAGCAAATCTCGTTCCTTTTTTGTATAATGCCAGTACGATGACCACCTTGACCGGATCAACCGCATGAATATTCTCATAATTGGCGGCGGGGGGCGCGAACATGCCTTGGCATGGAAAGTGCGCCAATCGCCCCACGTCAAAACCATCTATTGTGCGCCGGGCAACGCGGGCATCCTGCAGATTGCACAGCCCGTCCCGGTCGCGCCCGATGACCTGCGCGGCTTGGCCGCCTTTGCCCGCCAGCATGACGTGCAGCTCACGATGGTCGGGCCGGAAGCGCCCTTGTGCGCCGGCATTGTCAATGAATTTCAGAGTCGCGGCCTGCGCGTGTTCGGGCCGGACGCGCGCGGCGCCAAACTCGAGGGCTCCAAGGTGTTTGCCAAGGAATTCATGCGCGCCCACGGTATCCCGACCGCGCCGTTTGCCGTCTTTCAACAGCTCGACAAGGCCCTGGCCCATGTCAAGAAAAAAGGCGCGCCGCTGGTCGTCAAGGCCGATGGCTTGGCCGCCGGCAAAGGTGTGACGGTCTGCCAGACGGAGGCCGAGGCCGAGCTGGCGGTCCGTGATGCGCTCGAAAAACGCGTCTTCGGCGACGCCGGCGCGACCATTCTGATCGAGGACCTGCTGCAGGGCGAAGAAGCCTCGATCGTGGCCGTCACCGACGGCAAAACGATCCGTGCCCTTGAACCGGCCCAAGACCACAAACGCGTCTATGACAACGACACCGGGCCGAACACGGGCGGGATGGGCGCCTATTCGCCCGCCCCAATCGTCACCCCAACCGTGCTGCGCGAGATTGACCGGTGCGTCTTGCAGCCGGCCCTGGCCGGCTTGCGCAAAGAAAAAATCGAGTATCATGGCGTGCTCTACGCCGGGATTATGATCCACCAAGGGCGCGTTCAGGTGTTGGAATTCAATGTCCGCTTCGGCGACCCGGAGACGCAAGCGGTGCTGCCGCGCCTGCGCTCGGATTTTGTCGACCTGTGCCTGGCGGTGACCGATGGGCGCTTGCAGGCGCATGAGCTGCAGTGGGACCCGCGCCCGGCCGTCTGCGTCGTGCTGGCCGCCGGCGGCTATCCCGGCCCGTATCACAAGCATCTCCCGATCAGTGGCTTGGCCCAAGCCGCGGCCCTGCCGGATGTCGCCGTCTTCCACGCCGGCACCGAGCTGCGCAAAGACCAGGTCGTCACCAATGGCGGCCGGGTGCTCGGGGTGACGGCGCTCGGCAGCAGCGTGAGCGCGGCGATCGAGCGGGCCTATCAGGCCGTCGCGTGCCTGCATTTCGAGCACGTCCATTTTCGCTGGGACATTGGCGCCAAGGCGCTGGCGCGCCTGTGAAACAAATTGTAACAGTATGAAACGTTATGAAACATTAGCGCCGGCGCTGCTGGCCGCCCTGCTGCTGCTCAGCGGCTGCGGCCGCATGGCCGACGGCTTCGCCCGCTTGCGCGCCGACGCCTTTCGCGCCGCCAATCAGCCCGACCAGGCTATCGTGTGGTATGCCCGGATCGCCTCCAACCGCCAGGATGCGGTCGTCTTGCACGCCCTCGTCAAGGCCTATGCCCAGCGCCACGACCAGACCAATCTGGCGGCGACGTGCGCGCGTCTGGCCAGCGTGCTGACCAACTGTGCCGATGTGCGCGCACTGGTCATCACCTTGCTCGACAGCGACAACGCGCCGCTCGCCATTCCCCACATTCAGCGCTTGATCACTCTGGCGCCCGATAACTGGACGTACAAAGACGCGCTGATTACCGCCCTGCGCGACGCCGGCCAGACCAACGCTATTCCACGCGCCTTGCGCCGCTTCGCGCGCAGCATGCCCGCCGACAGCACGAATTTTCTGCGTTTGGGCCTGCTCTGGCTCAACCAGAATGACACCAGCAACGGAATCGTCTGCCTCACCCGCGCACTTCAGCTTGCGCCGCAGCATCAGGCGCTGCGCCAGACACTGGCGGCCACGTTGCTCGAAGCCAAACAGTATTCCGCCGCCCTGGCCACCCTGGCCGGGCTGGCCAGCAATCAGGTCGCGCACGCCGATGTGCAGCTCATGCTGGCCGATGCCTACAACGGCTTGGGCCAGGCCGCGCGCGCCATGCCATACTATCGCCGCGCCATTCAGCGCGAACCACACAACGCCGTGGCACTTAATAATTATGCCTACTGCCTGCTGCAGCACGGCGGCCATCTCAGCGAAGCCTACGAGCTTGCGCTCAGCGCCGTCCAGCAGGACCGCAAGCCGTATTCACTCGACACCCTGGCCGTGGCCTGTTACCAGAAAGGTGCGCATGACGCCGCCCTGCGCTTGTTGCGCGAGGCCGAGCAGCTGGCCGATAACGCCGGTGACGCGCTCGACCCGGAGATTCACTATCATTTTGGCCTGTGCTATGCCGCGCGCGGCGACATGGGGTCCGCCGTGCGCCGCTTCCGCACCGCCCTCGCGCAGCAGCCCGCGCTGCGCACTGACTTGCGCCAGCACTCTTTTTTCTCCACCATTGAATCCCAACTGCCTCCCCCGCATGAGCTCCTTGAATCCACACCTTGACGCCGTGATGCAGGCCGCCGGCGACACCGCCCTGACCTTCGATGATGTCACGCTGATCACCCAGTTCGCCGATTTTCTGCCGTCCGACACGGTGTTGGAGACGCGCGTCACGCGCCGCGTCAAGCTCAACATTCCGTTTCTCAGCGCCGCGATGGACACCGTCACCGAAGCGCGCATGGCCATCGAAATGGCGCGCCTGGGCGGCTTGGGCGTCATCCACCGCGCCATGCCGCCTGTCCAGCAAGCCAAGCAGGTCGCGCGCGTCAAGCATTACCTGAACGGCTTGATCACCGATCCGATTACCTTCAACGAGAATTGCACGGTGGCCGAGATGCTGCGCATGCACGAGGAAAAAGGCTACAAATTTCTGGGCTTCCCGATCGTCAATGACCGCGGCTTCCTGACCGGCATTCTCACGGCCCGCGATATCAAATTTCTGACCGCCACCCTGGTGCCCGTCAAGGACGTCATGACCACCACCCTGGTCACCGCCCCGCCCGCCACGACCATCGGCCAGGCCTTCGAAATCATGCGCGCGCACAAAGTCGGCAAACTGCCCATCGTCAACAACGGCACGCTGGTCGGCCTCTACAGCTTCACCGATGTGCGCAACATCATCGAGGGCATCGAGCCGTTGATCAACCGCGACGAGAAGCATCGCCTGCGCGTCGCCGCCGCGATCGGCACGTGCGACCAGGAACGCGCGACCTTGCTGGCCGCGGCCCAGGTCGATGTCCTGGTGATTGACACGGCCCACGGCCACACCCAGGGCGTGCTGGAAATGGTGCAATGGTGCAAGAAAACGTTTCCGCAGATTGACCTCGTCGCCGGCAACATTGCGACGGCCGAGGGCGCCGCGGCGCTGTATCACGCCGGCGCGGACGCGATCAAAGTCGGGGTCGGTCCCGGCTCGATCTGCACTACCCGCGTGATCACCGGCGTCGGCATTCCGCAGATCACGGCCGTGTATCAGGCGGTGCGCGCGGTCAACAATGAGATTCCGATTATTTCCGACGGCGGCGTGCGCCACTCGGGCGACGTGCCGAAAGTGCTGGCGGCCGGCGCCAGCGCCGTGATGATGGGCAGCGTCCTGGCCGGCACTGATGAAAGCCCCGGCGAAAAAGTAATCCACCAGGGCCGCCAGTACGTCGTCTACCGCGGCATGGGCAGCCTCGGCGCGATGCAACAATCCGCGTCGAGTCGCGAACGCTATGCGCAGCACGATGTTAAAAACAGCGACAAGCTGGTGCCGGAAGGAATCGAGGGGTTGGTGCCGTACGCCGGTTCGGTCGAGGGCGTGATCCAGCAATTTGTCGGCGGCTTGCGTTCGTCGCTGGGCTACAACGGCTGTCGCACGATTGACGAGCTGCGTGCGCGCGGCCGCGTCATGCGCATCACGCCGGCCGGCGTGCGCGAGGCGCATCCGCACGATGTCCTGATCACCAAAGACGCGCCGAACTACCGCACCGCGGCGCATTCCTGACCCGTCCGATCTGTCGGATCCGTCCGACTCATCTGCCGTGCCGCCGCATAGCACAGCGCGGCGCACGCCACCACGATCAGGCTGATCACTTGCACGCCGGTCAAGGCGTGCCAGGCCGCCTCGTGATCCGCGCGCAGAAATTCCATGAAGAAGCGCAGCACGCCGTACCCGCCCACCGCCCAACACCACACCGCCAACGGAAACGGCCGGCGCGCATACCACCACACCAGCACCAGCGCCAGCACACCGGCGCCCGCCGCTTCGTAGAGTTGCACCGGATGACACGGCAGCGAGCGCAGCGACGGTGCGTTGAAAAACCCCAGCAGCACATGCTGCGTGTGCGCCGGCGACCCGTGCGGAAAGGTGACCGCCAGCGGCCAGCCCGCGCCGCACAGTGCCGGCACAGTGTAGACTTGCCACCGGCTGGCCTGATCCAACACCGGCGTCACGACCGCCGGATCACAACAGACATCGCCCCAACAGCAGCCGCGCAGAAAGCAATCAATCCGCACGCCCGCCAGCAACAGTAGCGCGGCCGGCGCCCACACATCTGCTAGCGTCGCCAACGGCAATTGCCGGATCACGCAATACACCAACGGCGGCAACACGGCAAACCCTGCCGCAACGTACAGATTGCCGGTCGGCAGTGCCCATGCCAGCCACTCCGCGCCCATGCCGAAACGCACCGCATACGTGCGCACCAGCGGCAGCACCAACCACTCGCCCGCCAGCGCCAGCACGCCGATCCAAACAATGTGCCGGTGCGCAATATCGCTGCGCCGTGCCAGGTGCCATGCCACGATGAATGCCGCCAGCACGCCGCCCAGCAGGCCAAGTCCCGCGTAGTGTTCCGCCATGTGTTCCCCGTGGTGAAATCCGCCCGCCCCTCGGCCGGGTCAATGCTAGTGTAGACAATTTGCGCTGCGAACGCAACGTTCGTACGCTTGACAGTGTGCCCGTCAAGGTTTATAATGATTATAACGCTTGCGCTGCCGTTGTTATTCCTCAGCCCGAGGCCACCATGAAATCGCACCGCCTGCTGTCCCTTCGCGTCGCCGTGTCCGTCATAGCCTTCGCCACACTGCATACCGGCACGCTGGTCGCCTCATCCGGCGGACATAAGTTTCTTGACAAAGTCGCTATAGAGGTCATCGTACGAGGGATAGTTTATCTTTTTCAAGGCGCCACGCGCCATGCTGGTGAAGATGAGTCGTGGGGTTGCCTAGACTTCAAGAGCAACCTCGTCAACTCCGCGACGTTCATGCAAGAGTATGGCCAGGAGCTGCCGGGCCTGCTTGCGCCCGACGCGCGCTACGTTGCTTGCCGCTTCGCCGGCGCACATGCACGGCAGCAAACCTACGCGCTCGTCGCCCGCCTGCCCGGCAGCACCAATGCGCTGCACAGCGCCGTCACCTTCACTCACAATCTGGTGGGCTGGATCGAGTCGCTCACGTTCGACCGCCCGCTCACGCTCGCCACGGGCGCAACCTATCCGGCCGGCACACCGGTGCCGATCGAGCCGCTCATGCGTGCGCTGGCGCTGCGCCGCACCGGGCTTCCGCCCGCGCCTCAAACCCTCACCGTCAAACGTGCCGTGCAGAAAACGTCGTACGCCAAGGCCGATGTCGCCAAAGCCAAGGTCAGCAGTCTCTTGCGTGGTAGCGTCCCGACCACGCTCGAAGGCTTCAACTGGGTCGGGCATTTCTACGTCACGCCGCTGCCGCTGTTGACCACCGACGATTTTGTGCATGTCATCGAGCGCATGTATGAGGGCACCAAGCGCGGCAAGCACCCCAAGTACACCCATTTGTTCGTTTATTCGAATGCCACCGAGAAGACGCCGCCCTTCGGCCTGTTTATGGCCACCCTCCGCAAGGGCAACGTTGACTTCATCTACAAATTCAAGCTGGACAATCGCGACACCAACCTGATCGCCGCGCCGGAGTTCGAGGCGGTCCGTGCATTCCTCGCCACCAATCCGCCCTTGCGCGGCTTGGACTTCGCCCGCTTCCACTTTGCCATTGACGACGCGGCGCATTCGGCCAGCAATGTGCCCATGCTCGGCCGCATCACGCGCGGCAGCAGCTCGCTCGGCAACGTCAAGCCCAAACGCAACAAATGATCCGGCGCCTCGCGCTGAAAACCGCGTTGCGTTAGCCGCACGTGACTGCGGAGCGCTGAAGTGTTCGGTTTTTAGGAGCAGCAACGTGGGAACGGCCCCCGTGCCGCGCGCGAGTTTTGCAGCCACCACGTTGCGCGAATCGCCGGATCGCGCGGCGTGGCACCCACGCCACAACACGACAGGCGCCGGTTGCCCGGCGCCTGTGTGACTACGAATCCAAACCCGCGGAACCGGCTTACATGCCGCCGCCCGAGCCCATGCCGCGCATCAACGAGAGCAGCGGCAGGAACATCGCGATGACGATCGTACCGACGATTAACGCCAGGAAGACGATCAACAGCGGTTCCAGCAGTGACGTCAGGCCATCCACCGCCACATCCACTTCTTCGTCGTAGGTGTCGGAAACGCGCAACATCATTTCCGCCAGTGTGCCGGTTTCTTCGCCGACGTCAATCATGCCGACGACCATGGCGTCAAAGATGCCGCTTTGACGCAGCGGCCCGACGACCGACTGGCCTTCCTTAATCGAGGCGTGCACTTTGGTGATTGCCTTCGAGACGACCGCATTGCCAACCGCGTCGCGGACAATGTCGAGCGCCTGCAAGATCGGCACGCCCGACGAAATCAGGGTGCCGAGCGTGCGCGTGAAGCGGGCGATGATCGTCTTGCGCACCAGATTGCCGACCATCGGCGCGCGAATGACAAAGGCATCGATACTGTAGCTGCCGACCGGCGAGCGCTTGAACAATTTCCAGAGAACAACCAGGCCGATGATCACGACGATGCCGATCAGGGTGACCAGCGGGTTTTTCAGCATGATAAAATCTTTGACGCCATTCGACAGGTTAATCAGCGTCTGGGTAATGAAGGGCAGCTCGCGCTTTTGCTCTTCAAACATGGTCTGGAAGCGCGGAATGACGAAGGTCAGCAAGAAGACGACGACCAGCCCGGCGATGCTCAAGACGACGATCGGGTAGGTCATTGCCGATTTGACTTTGCGTTTCAAGCGCTGCGCTTTTTCAGAAAATTCGGCCAAACGGTTGAGGACGGTTTCCAGGACACCGCCGGCCTCACCGGCCCGCACCATGTTGACAAACAAGTTGTCGAACACGCGCGGGTATTTGGAGAGGGCATCCGAGAACGTCTTGCCGCTTTCGACGTTGGCAATGACGTCGCGCAGCACGACGCGCAACTGGGCGCTCTCGGGCTGTTGCTGCTGCAGAATGCGCAAGCCGCGCACCAGCGGCAGCCCGGCGTCGAGCAGCGTCGCGAGCTGGCGCGTCATCAGGGTGAGATCGGCGGTCGTGGCTTTCTTGAGCCCGCCGATGTTAATGCCTTTTTTCCAAAAGGACTGTTTCTGTTCCGAACCTTTCTCTTGGGTTGCCATACGTGCTCCTGAGGTGGCAAAATACTAAAAAAACAGCCGTGTGCGATGAGGGCGCGCGCGGCGTTACCTAGACACCCAGCGTGTTGCGGACGACTTCGTCCAACGTGGTGATGCCGCGCGACACTTTTAGAATGCCGTCTTCGCGCAGCAGGCGCATGCCCTGCTCGCGCGCCTTCTCGCGCAGGGCAATGGCCGGCGCGCGATCGTTGATCAACTCGCGCAGCGGGGTGGTGACGCGCAGCATCTCGAAGATGCCGGTGCGGCCGCGATAGCCACTGTTGTGACAATGCGGGCAGCCGCGCCCGCGGAAAAACTTGATGCCTTTCAACTTCTTGATGTCGCTGGTCAGGCGCGTCAAGTCATCCTCGTCGGGTTGGTACTCCTCACGGCAGTGGTCGCAGACGCGGCGCACCAGGCGCTGGGCGATGACGGCCTCGAGCGTCGAGCTGATCAAGAACGGCTCGGTGCCCATGTCAATCAAGCGCGTGACCGTGGTGGCGGCGTCGTTGGTGTGCAGGGTGGAGAGGACGAGGTGGCCGGTGAGCGAAGCTTGAATGGCGATCTGGGTCGTTTCCAAGTCGCGGATTTCGCCGACCATGATGCGGTCGGGGTCCTGGCGCAGAATCGCGCGCAGCGAACGCGCAAAGGTCAAGCCGACGCCTTCGTTGATCGGCACCTGCACGACGCCTTCAATGTCATATTCGACCGGCTCCTCGGTCGTAATGCACTTGGCGTCAATCGTGTTGATTTTTTGGAGGCAGGCATAGAGCGTGGTGGTCTTGCCGCAGCCGGTCGGGCCGGTCACCAAAAAGATGCCGTTCGGGCGCAGGATCAACTCGTCAATCTGGTGCAGCAGGTCATCTTCGAGGCCGAGCACGGCGAGATCGAGCTTGGTGCTTTCGCGATCAAGAATACGCACCACGACGCTTTCGCCAAAGACGGTGGGCAGGGTCGAGACGCGCAAGTCAACCTGGCGGCCGGCGATGCGCGCGGTGATGCGCCCGTCTTGCGGCAGGCGCCGCTCGGCGATCTTGAGGCCGGCCATGACTTTGATACGCGAGGCGATGGCCGGCGCCAAATGGCGCGGCGGCGGGACCAGCTCGTAGAGCGCGCCGTCGACGCGATAGCGAATCTTGAAAACGTCTTCAAAGGGCTCGAAATGGATGTCGCTGGCACGGTCTTTAATGGCCTGCACCAGGACCAGTTCGAGCAGTTTGACGACCGGGCCCTGCGCGGCGGCGGCGGTGCCTTCGGCTTCCTCGGCGATTTCCTCCGGGCGCAGCATCTTCAGGTCGTTGAGCAGTTCGTCCAGCGATTCCTGTTTCTTGCGGTAGTAATTCTCGAGAATCCGTTCGACTTCCTCATCGGTGGTCAGCGCGCCGGTGACGTCCACATTCAAACGATAGCGCAGGTCGTCAATGGCCGAGAGATTTTCGAGATCGGCGACCGCGACGACCAGCGAACCATCGGCGCGCTTTTCGCACGGAATGGCGCGATGCACTTCCACCGAGGACGGCGAGACCAAATCAAGCACCTCCTCGGGAATTTTCATGTCGCTCAGCGAGACGAACGGCATGCCGAAGGCCGAGGCGATGGCCTCGCGAATTTGGTCTTTGTTGACGAAGGACAAGGCCACCAGCACGGTTTCGAGCGGCTTGCTGGTGCGTTGCATCTCCTCGTGCGCGGTGTCAAGTTGCGCGCGGGTGAGGAGCCGCTGGTCAACCAGGGCCTGTCCAAGGGTTTCGGTATCAAACGACATAGGTCGGGTCCAAGTAATGCCCTGCGGGGCAATGACTAGTCAACATCCGTGACCGTGTTGGCCAAGACTTCTTCAAGGGTGGTAATGCCGCGCTCGGCTTTGGCCAGGCCGTCGTCGCGCAGCGAGCGCATGCCGGCCTTGCGCGCCGTTGCGCGAATGATGTTGGCCGGCGTGCATTGGTAAATCAGATGCCGGATCTCGTCGTTCACCACCATCAACTCAAAAATGCCTTTGCGGCCGCGATAGCCGGTGTTGTTGCAATTGTCGCAGCCGCGGCCGTGGTACCAGGTTTTCTTCTTGACCTCTTGCGGGTCGAGTTGCAGGGTGCGAACCAACTGCGGATCGGGCGTGCATTCCTCTTTGCACTTCTTGCAGACCGTGCGCACCAGGCGCTGGGCCATCACGCCCATCACCGCCGAGGCCACCAAGAATGGCTTGACGCCCATGTCGATCAAGCGCGTAATCGCACTGGGCGCGTCATTGGTGTGCAGGGTCGAAAAAACCAAGTGACCGGTCATCGCGGCTTGGGTCGCGATTTCGGCCGTGATCGTGTCGCGAATTTCGCCGACCATGATAATGTTTGGCGCCTGACGCAAGATCGCGCGCAAGGCATTGCCGAAGGTCAAGTTGATTTCCTCGTTGACCATCACCTGGTTGATGCCGCTCAGCATGTACTCAACCGGGTCTTCCACCGTGATCAGTTTGACGTCCGGCTTGTTGAGAAAGTTCAAGCAGCCATAGAGCGTGGTGGTCTTGCCGCTGCCGGTCGGGCCGGTGACGAGCAGCACGCCATTCGGCATCGCGATCAGTTTGCGAAACGTGTTTTCGTCTTGTTCCAAAAAGCCCAGCTCGACCAGGCCGAGCAGCAACGAGGTCTTGTCCAAAATCCGCATGACCATGCTCTCGCCATGCGTGCCGGGCAGGGCCGACACGCGCAAATCGAGCGTGACTTTATCAACCGTGAATTTGATGCGGCCATCCTGCGGGACGCGCCGCTCGGCGATGTTCATGCCCGACATGATTTTGATACGCGAGAGGATCGAGCCCTGCAAACGTTTCGGCGGGGATTCCATTTCAATCAGTTCACCGTCAATGCGGTAGCGGATGCGAATGCGTTTTTCGAGCGGCTCGATGTGAATGTCGCTGGCGCGCGTGCGGTAGGCTTGGGTGATGACGGCCGAGACAAAACGAATGATGGGGGCCTCGTCGATGCCTTCCTTGCCCGAGGTGATTTCGCCGATGTTCTTGAGGGCGGTGTCATAGTCGCCGCCGGAAGCCTCATCCACCGCCGCCGCCATTTGCTCGCCACGGTAATACAGGTCGAGCGCGTTTTGAATGTCGGACGGGCCGGCAATGACAGTCTCGGACATCAGCCCTTTGGTCTTTTCATTCTTGGCCAAGACCACGTTCAGGTTGTCGAGCGTCTCGACATCCATCGGGTTGGTCATGGCGACGGTGAGCACGCCGGCACCGCAGCGCACCGGCACAATCTTGTTGGCGCGCGCAAAGTCGGCCGGGACCAGCATCAGCACCTCGGGCGCCAGGGCGTGGTCGGAGATGTTGAACGCCTCCATGCTGAAATGCTCGGTCAGGAACGCGACCAGCTCTTTTTCGGCGACAATCCCGGTCAGCACCAGGACTTCCAGCACCGTGCTGGCCCGCACGCCCACGTCCTCGCGCGCCTTGACGATCTGCGCGTCGGTGAGCATGCCTGCATCTTTCAGCATATCCAGAATCAGATCTTCTGCTGCCATAACCGTGCTACCGTAAGCGCGGACCGAGCCCGCGCGTGAAGAACGTGCAGGACTACTTGGCGGCCGGTGTCGGCACGCTCGCTTTCTTCTCGCGCACCTTGGCGTGTTTGCCAACGCGCTCGCGCAAGTAGTGCAGTTTGGCGCGCCGCACATGCCCGGCGCGCACCACGTCGACGCTGACTACGTTGGGCGACTGCACCGGGTAGATGCGCTCGACGCCCTCACCAAAACTGACTTTGCGCACCGTGAACGTTTCGCCGACGCCGTGCCCGCGACGTCCGATCACAATGCCTTGAAAGATCTGCACGCGTTCTTTCTCGCCTTCGCGAATGCGTTGGGATACTTTGACCGTGTCACCGATGCGAAAGGGCTTGAGCGCCTGCGCGCGCGCGGGATTCATTTTTTCCAAAAGTGTTGTCATACTGCTCGTCGCTGCATTACGTTAAGCGCGCGCCCGCCGCATCCGGCGGTCTTCGTCGCGCAAGAATTACGCGGGGCCGCGCGGCCCCGGCCGTGTCGCCGGGCGCGTTGCGGCGCGTTCCGCACAATAGCGTGCATACAAATCAGGCCGGCGTTGCCGGGTGCGCTCCTGTGCCTGCGCCTGGCGCCACTGGTCAATCGCGGCATGATTGCCGCCCAGCAGCACCTCCGGCACGCGCGCCCCGCGATATTCCGGCGGGCGCGTGTACTGCGGATACTCCAGCAAGGCCGCGCCATGCGAGTCATTGGCCGCGCTGGCGGCGTTGCCCAGCACGCCCGGCAGCAGGCGCGCCAGCGTGTCGATCACGACCGTCGCCGCGACCGCCCCGTTGCTCAGGACATAGTCGCCAATCGACAGTTCGGCATCCATCACGTCCAGGACGCGCTGATCCACGCCTTCATAGTGGCCGCACAGCAGCACCAAGTGCGCGTGCGCGGTCAGTTCGTGCGCCACGGCCTGCGTCAGCACGCGGCCTTGCGGCGTCAGGTACACTTTGTGGCCCGACCACAACTGGCCTGCGTCGAGCGCTGCAAAGATCGGCTCGGGTTTGAGCACCATGCCGGGCCCGCCCCCGTACGGGGTGTCGTCCACCGTGCGGTGCTTGTCATGGGTGTAGGCGCGAATGTCAATGACATTGACGCACACCGCGCCCTTGACCTGCGCCCGATGGGCGATGCTTTCGGCCAGGTAGGCCTGCAGCGGCCCGGGAAACAAGGTCAGGACATCAATCTGCATGGCGCATCCCGCGCACGCAGCGTGGGCGCGCCGCGGCCGTCAGGCCGTGGCCGGCGCCGCCGCCGCCGCCGCGGCCGTGTTCTTCTTGCTGCGCGCGGATGCGCGCACCGCCGGCAGCGCCACCTTGGCGGCCTTCAGCACCGGGCGCACGGCATCACTAATGGTCGCGCCCATGCCGCACCAATAGAACAAGCGTTCGCTGTTCACCACCACTTTCGTGGCGGCATCTTTGGCGCGCGGATTGTAGTGCCCGAGCACTTCGATAAAACGGCCATCACGCGGCGAACGTGTGTCCGCCACCACAATACGGAACGAGGCGCTGTTTTTCGTGCCCGTCCGCCGCATACGAATTTTCATTGCCATAGAGTCGTTACCATCAAGAGGTTTACGCGGGGGCCGCGGCGATTAGGCGCTGCGCACCTCGCGCAGCATTGTCTTCAGATACGTGACGCTGCGTTCCACACCCACGGCCGGCTCTTCTTCGCCTTGGTACAGCACGCACAGGAAGCCGTCAAAGCCGACCTGCTTGAGCGTGTACAGCACTTCGCGTTGTGGCACGATCCCCTCGCCCAGCGCACACGGCGCCAACGGGCGGCCCTGCAGTGTGGTCCACTGACTGTCCGCCTGCCCCTCGCTGTTGCGCACATCCGTGAAATGCACGCTGGCGATGTCGTCGGACAAAGTCCGCACGGCATCGGCCGGCTCTTCGTCCACGACCAGAAAGGCGGCCACGTCAAAGGTGATTTTCAGCTGCGGCGAGTTCAACGCTTGCAGCAGGCCCAGCAGGCGCGTCGAACCGTTCAGCATCTTGCCGCCATTGGCCAGACACAGCGTAATGCGCTTGCGCTCGGCCAGTTCGAGGCAATCTTGCAGGGTGGCGATCAAAACCGGATAGGCTTCGTCCCAGTTCTGAATTGAGGCGGCGTGCTCGGTGCTGATGCCGGTCCCCATCAGGCAGACATTCGGCACATTCGTGATGGAAGCCAGCAAGATCGCTTCGCGAATCTTGTTGATCGCCCGCCAGCGCAGGTGCTCATCCACCAGCAGCAGGTCTTCGCGCACCCCGTAGGAATAGTAGCGCAGTTTCCGCTCGCGCATGCGCGCCAGGTTCATTTTCACGTCATCGCCGATGTCCTTGCGCCAGACATCGCGGTGATTGATGATCTCCAGGCCTTCAAAATTGTTCTGGCCCGCAAAATCAATAATTTTCTGGAGATTCATGCGCCCGCCTTGAATGGCAGTGCAGAAACTCTCGCTAGTCAGTCCGAGTTTCATCCAACTCGTCCTTGTTGAACAGTCCGGCGTCATCGCGTGTGCCTCCATAACAAGGAAGCGACCGTGTTCTGACTCGCGCGACCGGACTTGGTTGCCACGGCGCTCGCTACAGCAACGCATACCCATCCACGTCAGGCCTTGTGCCCGCGCCAGGCTGGATGCGTCTACTATATCGCAGGCCTAAAGTATAGCCAAATGCAACGCGCTTGTCAAACGCCGCGCGTCGCGGCCCCAAAATACACTGCCCGCAGCGCGCCCAGAACTGCCAAGACAAGCCACAACGCCGGCTCGGGCACAACATCCACGATCACCTGCACCGCTTGCGGTGAATTGACGGCGGCGCCGGCAACAATCGTGATGTTGGTTTGGTAAGAACCCTCGGCGAGTGCGGTCGTGCTGAAGGTCACGCGGTGCTGATGCGGCACTTCATTTGTGCAGGTGCCGCCGGCGGGCGTCAGCGCCGTAATCCAGGATGCTTGCTCCGCGACGGTGTAGCCAAGCAGGCCGAATTGCCCGCTGTTCCAGACATTGAACCACTGATTGGTGGCGTTCGTGCCGAGCAGCACTTCTTGCGCCAGCACGTTCGGCGCACAGGCCAGCGCGAGCACGGCCGTGCCGCCGCTCTGGAACCAGGTAAGCTGGCTGCTGTTGCCGCCCAGCGCGTCGAGCCAGCCATTGCCATCAAGATCGACGGCACCGATGGTCGCCAGATCATGGCTGGTATCAATGTTGCGACGGGTGAAGTTCTGCAGCCCATCATTCTGACACCAGAAGAAATCATTGGCGGAGGGATTGTCGCTGGCAAAGAAATCCATGATGCCATTGTTGTCGACATCGGCGGCCGTGATGGCGTAGCAGTCGACCGTCCAGACGATTTGGTGGCGGATGAAATTCGAGTAGCTGCCAGTGTTTTCGAACCAGGCAATCTCATTGTCGTCCAAGGAGCTGCCGACGAAGTCCATATCGCCATCACGGTCAAAATCGGCGGCGTCAATCGCGCACGCACCCGGATAATTGCTGACGATGATGATCTTGACGAAGCTGACATTGCCAGTGTTGTGCCACCAGGCGAGGGCGTCGGCAACGGCGCCGGCGCCGGCGATATCACAGTTGCCATCGCCATCCACGTCACGCACAATAATGTTGCGCACGCCACTAAAGGCGGCGTCGATTATATTCTTGTTGGTAAAGACGCCGCCGCCGTCGTTGCGCCACCAGGCAATGTCGCCGGCGTTCTCGGCCGCGGCCACAACGTCCAAGTCCTGATCGTGATCCATATCCACCAAGTACGCCCGGCGCGCGCCGCTGAAACTGCCGTCGATGGTGTGTTCAACAAACTGCATCCGGCCGTTATTCTCAAACCACGCCACGTCGCTGTCACTCTGTGCGGCGGCCAGCACGTCGTTGTCACCGTCATTATCCATGTCGCCCACATCCACACCGATTGCGCCGGCAAAATTGCCGTCGATCACGCTCATGTTGGTGAAATTCAGCTGCCCATCATTGCGCCACCAAGCGACGACGTTCCCGTACACGGCCACGATGTCGCGCCAGCCGTCGCGGTCCAGATCGGCGGCAAGGGCGTTGTCCACGGCGTATGATCCGGGAACGTTGGTAACAACCTGCCAGCGGAAGACGTTGCCGAACGCGCCGGTGGCCAAGGTGTTGAGGAACACCTGAACGCACTGGGGCGAATTTGTGGCCGCCGGCGCATTCAGCCAAATGCGTGCCGGCTGCATGCCCGGCACGAGCGCCGCAGGATTGAACACCACCCGATGAGCGGTGGCCGTGCCGGCGCTGGAGGTGCCATTCGTGGGCGAGATACTGTTGATCCACTCATCCGTGGCCGTCACCGTATAGTGCAGTACACCCGTGCCGGCATTCCAGACGCTCACCCATTGATCGCTGACCGCGCCGCCGGGATAGCGCGCCAAGCACAGCGCGTTGGGAAACAGCGCCAGTGTGGTCGGACCATTGGCATAATAATTGGCGTGCACCGCGCACGCGGCAGTGAACAACACAACAATCACACGCGACAAGAACATGCGACGGCGTTGGGCACACGCGAGAAAAGACGTGACATTCATGGCAGGCCTCCGCGAGGGTAAATGCAGTTGCCAACTATTGGTTTCACCTAGTATACACCTGCTCAAAGCGCATGTCAAGTATGGCCAGATTTGTTATACTGTTCCCGCGTTCATGCATGAATTCTTATTGACACAAGGAGCAGCCAATGCCAGATTCCGCAGGACACGCCTTGTGGCGCGCGTCACAGTTCGATGCGATGGAGAAGCCCGACCACGAGCGCGGCGTGCCCGCGCCCGCACTGGAGTGGCCGGTGAATGCGACGCAGCCGCTCATCGCGCTGCCCGACCCGCGTGTGCCGCTTGCGCCGGTGGATATCCACACGCTGATTGCGCAGCGCCGCACACAGCGCGCCTATGCGCCTGAACCGCTCACGCTGGTGGAATTGTCCTTTCTGCTCTGGAGCACACAAGGCGTGCAAAAGCACACCCCGGGCGAGCGCACCCTGCGCACGGTGCCGTCCGCCGGCGCGCGTCACGCCTTCGAAACGCTGCTGCTGGTCAACAACGTGGCAGGCCTCGCGCCGGCACTCTACCGTTATGTAGCGACGCAACATGCCCTGACCATGTTCTCCTCAAACGAGCGCATGCAGGACGATGTACGCGATGGCTTTCGCAATATGAATCTGGTCACGCTCAGCGCGGTGGTCTTCATCTGGGTGTGTGTGCTCGAACGCATGACCTGGCGATTTGGCGAGCGCGGCTGGCGCTATGTATTGTTGGACGCCGGGCATGTCTGCGAGAATCTGTATCTGGCGGGCGAAGCGTGCGGCTGCGGCACGTGTGCGATTGGCGCCTTCAATGATGCGGACGTCAACGCGGCGCTCGGGCTGGACGGCGTCGGTCAGGTGGTCATCTATGCCGCATCAGTGGGCAGAAAACCATGCTGAAAAAACCAGTCTGTGTCTATATCAACTGGGCGGCGTATGACGAGCTGTCCGATAAGGTCGAACTGACCGAAGCGCTGGCACTGGAGCAATGCGAGCATCTGTTGCGGCTGCGCAGCTTGGGCGTCCAGCTCGATTATTATCTAATGGATGCGTTTTGGTATGCGCGCAACGGCGGGTATCGCACGTGGCGCAAGCCGCACTGGCCGCGCGGGCCGGCGCGCTGGCTGGCATGGTGCCGCCGGCACGACGTGCTGCCCGGATTGTGGTTTTCGACCAACAACTTTTTTGCCGGCGCGCAGATTGCACCGCACCCGGCATGGCGCGCGTCAGTGAACGAGAGCGGCACGGCGGCATGCATGTTCGACGGCCCCTTTTGGCCGGCGTTTTTGCAGCTCCTGCAAGAGTGGCACACGCGTGGCATCCGCTGCTATAAATTTGATTTTGTGGAGTTGGCGGCGGCGACGGCGGCGGTGGCACGCACACTGCTGCCGGGGCAGATTTGGGAAAAAAACAAAGCCGCGTTGATTGCCGGTCTGGCCGCGTTTCGACGGCGCAACCGGGATGCACTGCTGTTGGGCTACAACGGGCTTGACGAGCAGTATCGGATCGTGGGTGACTGGATCAATGTGCTGACCGGCACGGGCTATCCGATCTGCAAGGTTGTTGACGCGCGCCTGCTCGACGTGTTCGACGCGGTCTACTGCGGCGATCCGCGCCCGGCCGATGTGCCAACCATGAATTTCTGGCGCGCGAAAGACATTTACTCGGATCACATGGTGCGCGTGTTTCACGCCAATGGCGTGCCGTTGGCACACATTGACAACAGCGGCTTCATGATCGGCACGACCGGCACCTGCTATTATCGTAAGACGGCGGCGTGGCGCGGGATGCTGCTGCTCTCGCTGCTGCGTGGCGGATGGGTGAACACCTATTACGGCAATTTGAATTTGTTGAGCGACAAGGATGCGTGCTGGTTTGCGAAAGCGCAAGCGCTGGTGCTGCCGTTGCAGGCGACGGCGCAATGGGCGCCCTTTGGCGGGCTGCCGGGCGCGTGTGTCCCGTATGGCATGGCGGCCGCGACGCGCGCCGGCGCACTGTATGCCGTGGTGAACCCGACCCAAGCGATGGCCGAAATTGCCGTGCCGTGTGCGACGGGCGGCGAGCTGGCAGTCTTGTTTCACGATGCGGGCTTTGCGCCGGTCGTGCGCGGCGCGCGCGTGACGCTCGGGCCGGAGCAAATGGCGGTGCTCGCGTCCGGCGCGTATGCCACGGCGGCCAATGATTTGGGCGTCGAGCCGGATGTGCGGATACCTAGCGCGATCGCGCCGGTGCGCTTTGCCACGCCCCGCGCGGACGCGCACCGCGTCGAACTGACCGTTGCGCCGCCGGCGACGGGCGACCTGCGCATTGTCGTGCGACAATTTGATGCGTATGGCTTGCCGGTGCGCAGCACGGGCGGCGCGCCGCCGCAGGGCGCCACGATGGGCAAGATCATTTGCATTCGTGCCGCGCAAGATGGCCGCGCCGTGCCGGTCAAAATCAACTATGACAAGGCGATCTGGAGCGGCCTATCGTGGGGTGTCGGCGAGTTGCGGCGGGCGGCATTGCGCGGGCGCGCGCCGATCTCAATGTGCTGCACGACCAATGACCCGCGCGTCGCGCGCCTGTTGGTCGAAGTCTACCGCGTGCGGCAGAGCAATGGAGGAATGGAGTAGCGGAGTATTGGAGTGATGGGCGCTGGGCGCAGATGACAGTCGTCTCCAGCACTTAGTTGGATGCTGTCATTTGATTCGTTCCTGCCAGCATCCAAGCACAAAACAAATTCAGCACCCAGTGCATTGCCTTGCTGTTCATACCATCCGGCTGCAGCGGCAATATCTGCCTCGGCTTCCGGACGGACACGCACCGACAGCATTAAGCCGATACCCGCAGACGTTTCTTGACAACATCCCACGGCGCGCCCGCGGTGGGATCCGTGTGGTACCGCTCCAGTCGCGCATCCAACTCCCGGCGCTGCTCGTCCGACAGCAGCACCGCTTCCGGCATGCTCGCCACACTATCCCAAATGTCTTCGGCCAGCAAAATGCGTTCGGAAACGCTTAGCTGGAGTGCATCTGCGAGTGACAATGACAGTGTTTTCATATCAACAGTATAGCAAGAAACGGGCTTTTCTTCAAGCCGGAGTGCTGTATGCAATTGCTATAGCGCACAGCGTTGGGATAGCACAGACGACATTTTTTGTCGTTTACAATCGACAAGAAATGTCGTCTGCGACGAGCAAATGCCTAACGGCGCGCATGACCGGCAGTGAAAAGCCGCGAGAAAGCGCGGCTTTTCACTGTGCGTGTCGATGCGTTGGTTCGACAGCTTTCATCCGTATTTCCGTTTCGGTTTCTCAAGCATCACCATTTGCTGAGCCTCCGAGCGGTGATGCAGAGGATACTCCGAAAGGTCTTCGACTTCCTCGTTGCCCCATTGTGCCCAACCCTTGCGAGGATGTCGGGCAAAAAGTTCCAAGTATGGACCGGGTGAGCAGTCCTCAATGATGTCGTACAACTCGTCTGGCTTGCGCGAGTGCTCCCGCTTCCGGGTTGAAAGAACATTGGTCTGGGTTCGCCCCGCATCGAGTGTCCGCATGCTTCCCCTGATCCCGAAAAGCACAAGTTCTGTTACATTCCGAAAATAGAAACCGACGCCTCTTCCATCCGGTCCGCCATCCTTCCGAATCTTGTACCAGACTAGGTTCGTTTTGTAGGTGAATCCCCACCGCTTCATAACCTCCAATCCTTCCGAAATAAGCGCGTTTGGCACCCATAGGTAAAGATGGGCTCGTGCCGCCGCGAGGCGGTTCACCGGCAACTCGAAAATCTCTTCCATTGTCATCGTGGGATAGCGCAATAAGCGCTGGTGTTCCGGGGCCATCTTGCCGGTTCGGTTCTCGAACCGCCACGGCGGGTCGGCCAGAATGGTGAAGAATGGACCCTGAACTCGACTAAGCAGATCTTCAGCTGCCGATGCTTGTGGAATGCTAAATATCCTCGACATAGAGTGTCCTTCGTATTCCGAAAACCAGAAGCGGGCAGCCTGCGCCCCCTCCACCCTGAATGCGTGGAAGCAGTTTCGCCATGTGGGTCGTCGAGGCTCCGTAGGAGTCTCCGCGACCCAGAGCGTCGAACACCTCCTGCAACTCGTCGCATCGCGTGACAATCACGCCCACAGACACCGCACGAAGATCAAACAGCAACCGGAAATTGTTCAGGTCCCGGTCAAAGAACGGATCCTTGTTGTTCCATTCGATTTCGAGAGCGATCTGGTTCTTGAAGCAATCAACCGCATGTGTCGGCGACTCTGTTACCGTATCGTCCACGGTGATACTGGTCTGGAAGTTCTTCTCGATCCATCCCTTCTTCGTGAGTTCGGAATCGATCCACTCCGAAACCTTCGACTTCCTTCCGCCGCCGACTGCAATGTGGCTCTTCTTGAGCCTGAAGCGTGTCAGCACGTCACAGATGTCCTTGAACTCCTGCCCGAAGTCCTGACGCAGAATGGCGCACGCATGGCGCCATTCGTGGATCTCGTAGCTGTCACGAATGAAGGCTGGTAAGTCGGTTGTTGTCATGCCGTCACTGTGTCATGTCCCGCATCTGTTTTCAATTCTTCTCTCCTCGTCGAAATGGTTAATCTATATTGTACGTACTCCAATAAAATCAATTTGAGACTAATATAGCAGATTCGCACTGCTTTGGCAAATGTCTGCAAAATCGCGTGCGCAGTCTTGCCATTGTGCAACACAAGCCATAAATCTCTGCCGGATGCATTTTCGATTCGTGGCAATCCGTACCAACGCGGAACGCCATTCCGCGCCTACAACAATCGCAATCTGTGCTAGCGGCGCCGTGCCCGCTTTCTGGACGTGGCCGACGACAAAAAATGGCGTTTGTGGTATACTTAGCGGCATGGAAACCTATCAAGATATTGCACGCGAGGTGCTGCTGCTGGAGGCCGAGGCGGTGCGCGGCTTGGCGGCGCGCGTCACCGATCAGTTTGACCGCGCCATTGAGCGCTTGCACGCCTGCAGCGGGCGGGTGGTCGTGACCGGCATGGGCAAGTGCGGCCTGATTGGCCGGAAAATTTCGGCGACCTTTGCCAGCACCGGCACGCCCTCGGTGTTCATGCATCCGGCCGACGCGATTCATGGCGATTTGGGCATGATCACCGAACACGATGTGGTCCTGGCGCTCTCGAACAGCGGCGAGACGGAAGAGCTCGTGCGACTGCTGCCGATGATCCGCAAGATCGGCGCAGCGTTGATCGCCCTGACGGGGCAGGTCACGGCAACCTTGGCGCAGCACAGTGATGTGGTGCTCGACGCGACGGTGGCGCGCGAGGCCTGTCCCTACAACCTGGCGCCAACGGCCTCGACCACGGCGCAACTGGCGCTGGGCGACGCGCTGGCGATCGCCTTGATGCACAAGCGCCAGTTCAAGCCGGAAGATTACGCCTTGCGGCATCCGGGCGGGAATCTCGGCAAGCGCTTGTTGAAAGTCGAAGACTTGATGCGGACCGGCGAACGCCTGGTGCGCGTGCTGCCGGAGACGCTCTTGCGCGATGTGGTGGTGGCGATGACGCAGACGCGCAACGGCGCGGCCTGCATCGTGGACGCGCACGGCACGCTGGTCGGGTTTTTCAGCGATGGTGATTTCCGGCGTGCGATCCTGCACGATTCGCGCGCGATTGATGCGCCGGTCGCCAGCGTGATGACCCGCAATCCGACCACGATTCGGGCCCAGCAACTGGCCGAGGAAGCCGTGCAACTGATGCGCCGCAGCACGCGCAAGTTCAGCCAGTTGCCTGTGCTGGATGCCGCCGGGCAATTGGTCGGTTTGCTGGACGACGACGAGCTGTTGAACCTGTAATCCGGCATTTCATAATGGTGTAATGTTGCGTATGATAGACTGTGGGCACCGCGCGTGGAGAAGCGTCTGCGGACGCCGCCGCGGGCGGCATGACATACTGTACCGATTTGTGCCCGGGATGTCATCATGGCGAGAACGGCAGTGACTGGGGATGCGGTTGTCGCTGACAGCGAGTGTGGGGGGGACACCCGGGCACACTTTTTCTCCTGCCGCGCGCAGTTGCAATTGCGCGGGCAAAAGAGTAGAATAGCAATGGTTTTGAGACAATGGCAAATTGGCTGATCCCGTGTGCCGAAGCGAACGCGCGCGGGCAACAGATAGAGTGGTTGGTGCTGGATGTGGACGGCGTCTTGACCGATGGCCGGATTTACACCAGTGCGCGCGGCGACGAGCTGCTGGCGTTTCACGTGCATGACGGCCATGGCATTCGGCTGTGGCAGCGCGCGGGGAAACAGGTGGCGGTAATTTCGGGGCGCACTTCAGCGGCGGCGCGGGCGCGCTGCGCGGATCTCGGGATCACGCACATATACCAGAACGCGCCCGACAAGGTTGCCGCGCTGGCCGAGTTGCTGCACACGGCGCAGGCTAGCGCCGCCCAGGTCTGCTACTGCGGCGACGAGCTTATGGATGTTCCGCTGCTGGAGCGCGTCGGCCTGGCGGTGGCGGTGGCCAACGCGGTGCCGGAAGCGCTGCGGGCGGCGCAGCTGGTGACGACGCGCCCCGGGGGTGCCGGCGCCGTGCGCGAAGTGATTGAGATTGTATTACAAATGCAGGGGCGGTGGCACGATGTAACTGCCCGCTATTCTGATCAAGCCATGCAAGGGAGTATGCAATGAAGCGAATGATAACGCTGTTGATGAGTGTCCTCTTGGTCTGCGTCAGCAGCACTGGCAATGCGACGACGGATGCCACGCCGCGGCAAGCCGCGAGCGAGGTGCTCGACGCCTTCATGATGCGCGACGATGTGCGCATGGCCGAGATTGACGAGAGCGGCCGCAAGCTGTGGGAAGTGCGCGGCGTGAGCGCGGAGTCGCAAAACGCGGATGTCGTGCGGATATACAAGGTGGAAGCCACCATGGTCACCGACCGCGGTGAGCAAGTCAAAATGTACACAGAATCCGCGGATGTCAATCGACGCACGAGTGAAATTATGACCGAATGTCATGTGGATATCATTGCCGGCGACCGGGTCTTGAGCGGCACGGGGATGCGGATCATTAATACCAAAGCCAAGAAAGAATTCGAGCTGTTCAAGGATGTGCAAATTGTTGCCTTCCGTCAAGCCGGTGAAGCGACCCTCGAGAGTATTCGATGAAGCAGCACGCCATGGGTGGTCGCATTACCGCGGCGCTCATCGGCACGGCGCTGTTGCTGAGCGTGCCGCCGCGCGCGGCGGTCGCCGCCTCCGCCACCAATCCCGTGCCAGTGCGGATCAATGCCGAACAACTCAAGTATGACTATGAGAATAACATTGCCTACTTGCGCGGCAATGTGGTCGTGCGGGATCAGCCCGGCCGGGTCCTCTCGTCCGACAATGCCACGATTTATTTTGGCAAGCAGGCCCAGGCCGCGCCAGATGCCGCGGCTCAGAACGTCGCCTTTGGCAATGTCGAGCGGATCGTGGCCGTCGGCACCGTGCGCATGGTGGATGGCAACTACAGAGTTATCGCCGACAAAGCCGTCTGGAGCAAGCTCGACAACAAAATTGTCTTGACCGGCGGGCCACCCAAGGCGATGCGGGATGCCGCCATCATCTCGGCCCCCCGCATCATCTACGACCTTACCTCGCAGAAGCTGCAATTTCAACCCAAACCGACCATTGAGTATAATCTGTCACCCGAAGAACGCACCCGGCTTTTGCGCTAATATGCGCGCGGCGATCCTCATAGCACTCATGATGGTCAGCGCGGGCGTGGCCTTGGTGCCGCAGCAGGCCCAGGCCGTCAGCACCGACACGCGTGTGCGCCGCGAATACGCCGATATTTACGAGCGCATCCGGCGCGGCGATCAGGCCCTCGAGCAGGGCGACATGAACTTCGCCAGCAATCATTACGTCGGCGCGCTGGTGCGCCTGGTGCGCTTGCAGCAACGCATGCCGCAATGGGAAACCAATCTGGTGTCGTTCCGAGTCGCGTATTTGCGCAAACTGCTGGCGGGCGGCATGCTGCTGCTGCGCACGCCGCAGGCTGCGCGGCATCCCGCGGCCGTCACCAATCTGGCGCTCACCCTCACGGCAAACAATTCATACACCGAACCGGACGGGGATGTGATGATGACCGGCCGGGTGCACATGGCCTATGTCAATGTCATGCTGCAAGCCGATCTGCTGACCTTTTTCGGCGCGGACGCGCGCGCGCAATATCCGGAATTAGTCGGCATCGCCACCGGCACGGTGCGCTTGTGTGTGTTGAATACGCAGAGTTCAGTGGCGTCAAATGGCATGCTGCTGGCGCGCGGCGACTACTTGCGCTGGGCCACGAACGGCGTCATGGAACTCAGCGGCACGGCGCCCGTGTTGATGCAGCATGGCGGCACGGCCGCCCGCATGCGCGGCTTGCGCTATGACCCGCGCCCGAACACCGTGGCGTTTGTCCAGATGGAATTGACCACCGCGGTGCCGGACGATGAACTGCGCACGCTTACCTTTGACGAGCCAACTCAGGAGCAACAATGAAGATGACCCGCTTGTTAATGATCAGCCTGGCCGCTTGGCTGATGGCCGGTGCCGGTCAAGCAAAGGCAGCCGACAACGGTCAGGCCGACGGCGCCAGTCACGCGATCGGCACTAATTCACACGTGAAATTGGTTGCGGATAACATCGAATATTATCCCAAGAATGGCTTTACCGTGTGCGAAAGCAACGTGGTGGTCACGGTCGATAATATGAAATTGCAGGCCAACCGCGTCGTCGCCTACCAGGACAGCAGCGCGCCGGCGAAAGGGCGCGAGGGTTTTTCGCGGATCGTCGCTACCGGCAATGTGCGCCTGTTCATGAAGGATCCGGATCGCCGCGTGTTTGGCCAGCGCGGCGTGTATGAGAACGCGAGCCGCACCGTGCAGATTACCGGCGCGCCGATGGTGGAAATGGAAGGCGGCCAGCAAGTGCGCGCGAATGTCATCGTCTATGATATGGCCAAGGACAAGATCACTTTTCAGGGCGCGCAAGGCGGCATGACCATGACGGATGAAATCACCAAAGAATGGCAGGGACTTACTCCCGCCGGTGGCAAGTAATGGACACGAACGGCACGCCGGTCTTGCGCACGGCCGATTTGGTCAAGACCTACAGCAAACGCAACGTCGTCAACAAAGTCAACATCAATGTTCGGGCGGGCGAGATTGTCGGCCTGCTGGGCCCGAACGGCGCGGGCAAGACCACGACCTTCTACATGATTGTCGGGATTATCCGCCCGACCGTCGGCCGCGTCTATTTCAAGGACAACGAAATCACCACCATGCCGATGTGCGACCGGGCCAAGCGTGGTATTGCCTATCTGTCGCAGGAGCCGAGCATTTTCCGGCGGCTGACTGCCTACGAAAACGTGATGGCGATTCTGGAGACGCTGCCGCTGACCCGCGTCGAAATGAAGCGGCGCGCGCATGAGCTGCTGGAAGACTTGGGCATCGCCCGGCTGGCCAAAAGCAAAGCCTACACCTTGTCGGGCGGCGAGCGCCGCCGGCTGGAGATTGCGCGCGCCTTGGTAACCAAGCCCGAACTGATTCTCCTGGATGAGCCGTTTTCGGGCGTGGATCCGATCGCCGTGGATGATGTCCAAAATATCATTCGCGAGTTGAAGCAGCGCAACTTGGGCATTTTGATCACCGACCACAATGTGCGCGAGACGCTCAGTGTCACGGATCGTGCCTACTTGATTCATTCCGGCGAGATTTTGATTGAAGGCAGCGCCGAGCGCTTGATCAATGACCCGGAAGCCCGCCGCATCTACCTCGGCGAAGACTTCCGGATTTAGGTAGGCCTCCCCACCGGTCCCGCCGGCGTAGTTTCATTCAATCTCATTCGCCCACGATCACGCCAGCGGCGAGATCGTGGGGCTCTTCAGACTCCAATTATGAGACCCACACTAGCCGTTTCTCCATGACCCAGTCTGTGCATGCGCTCGTCCGCCCGCCCTTGACGTGGCGTGCCGCCCTGCGCGCGCATTGGGAATGTGCGCTGGTGGTCCTGCTCTATCTCACGCAGCGACTTGGCCTGCTGACCGCGCGCGGTTTTGCCTCGGACGAGGTCTTCACCATTCACGAAATGGCAGTCTGGCCCTTCCAACGGCTGGTGGACAGTTACCATTTTGTCGTGCTGCAATCGCTGTGTTTGTCGGTCTGGACGCTGGATGGCACCTTCACCCGTGAGGCGTGGCTGCGCCTGCTGCCGGTGGTGCTGGGCATCGGTGGGCTGTTGGGCATCTATGTGCTGATGCGGCGCTACTTTGGGCGGCTGGCCGCGCTGCTGGCCATGCTCACGTACGCGGGTGCGCATTTTCAGATTGCGTATTCGTTGTACGTGCGCTTTTACAGTCTGCAAATGACCCTGGTTATCTGGCTGATCTACGCGTGGCTGCGCTGGGTGGAACGGCCGACGTGGCGCGGGGTGGCGTGGTGCGCGGGGTTGGGCATGCTGGCCTGCATGGCGCATCCGTATTCGGGGATTGTCGTGCTGGTAATCGCGCTCCATTTCGTGGTGGTGGCGTGGATTGAGTGGCCGCTGTGTCTGCGATCGCAGCTGGCGCGCTGGCAGTTGCGGGGTGCCGCCCTTGGCGCGCTGGCGCTGGTCGTGCTGGCGCTGCTGGTCTTCCATACCCGCGCGGCCCTGCTGGCGCACGCGCCGTTTGGCACCGGGGTGCATTGGGTCAACAGCGGCGGCTGGCTGCCCGGCAATTGGCGCGCGCTGCAAACCTTCATTGCCGCCCATCTCCTGCAGGGCAGCCTTGCGGCGCCGCTGTTTTCTTTTGGCTTGTGTGGTGCGGTACTGCTGATCAGCTATTGGTTGCGTATCCGCCGCCGGGGTGTGCCGTGGGTGGAAATATTGTTGCTGTTGTATGCCATTGTGCCGGCCTGGTTGTTTGCCCATCTGCAGAGCACGCAAGCCTTTGGCATTCGCTATCTGGCCTTTTGGTTTCCCGCCTGGGTGATCATTGCCGGCAGTTGTGGCGCCGTGATCGAGCGCGTGGCCCAACGCTGGCGCGGCGTGGTGATCACGGTGGAATTCGCACTGCTGTGCGCCGCGCTGGTGTTGTCCAGCCCGCGCGCGGCGGTGCCGGCGGATGATGAGCAAAACCGCGCGGTGGTTGATTGGATCGAGACGCACGCGGGCACCAGCCGGGTGATGCTGATCACCACGCCGGCGCTGTTCAACAAACACGAGGTCGTGCCGGAGTATCTGTATGATGTCCGCCAACATGCCGGCGCGTGGCTGTGTGATGCCCACACGGTTGCGCGGCGCGGCATCAGCGGCATTGGCATGCCGCCGACGCGGGTTGTCTGGCTGCGCGCCTTCGGCGGGCTGAACGCCGGCACGGACTGCGCCAGCATGCGCACCGGCTTTTATACTGTAGCAACCCGCGCAATCACTTACTCGAACTGGCACGCGGTGTTGGCGGACACGCGGCGGGTCATGCCCGACATCAGCCCGGTTGCCGCCGTCGCGCCGGCGACCTTGTGCATTGATGCCGGCACACCCGCGGCGCATCCCTATTTGTGGAATGGCTGGTCGCATGACGAGCAATGGTCGCCCGAGCTGAGCTGCGTGTGGGGCGAAGGCACCGATTTGTGGCTGCGCCTGCCCGGACTGGCGTTGTCCAATTACTGGCTGTGTCTGCGCTGGAAAGCGCTGCAGCCGGCCGCGGTGAAGCTCTCCATCGGCGGGCAATCGTTGGCCGCCACCTGTGTTTCCAGCGACTGGACCACGAGCGTTGTGCCCATGCCCCGCATGGCCCTTGCCGCCGCCACCAACGATATTCTGCGGCTGTGGCCGGCGCGCTGCACAGTGCCCGGCCGCGTCGCCCCGCGCGTCCACGAAACGCGCGCGCTGTCGCTATGCCTGGATTGGGTGCGGCTCGTGCCGATCGGCGCGTTTCCCACCAGCCAGTGTGCGTATGCAGCGCGGTACCTGCCGGCGCCGTTGCCGGTCATCCTGGCGGCGGTGCCGCAACCGTGGCGGGTGGAACTGGTCAATCAGGGCACGGCGGTGTGGCCCTGTGGCGCGCCGAATCCGGTGCGCCTCGGTGTGCGTTGGCTTGATGCGGCGCAGACGGAGGTTGCCAGCCAGCGTTGCTGGCTGCCAGACGATGTCTATCCCGGCCAATCCGTCACGCTGGCATGTACGCTCGCACCGCCGGCGCAAGCGGGCGCTTATACGCTGCAGCTTGACGCCGTGCACGAAAATGTCAGTTGGTTTTCAGTGCACAACCCGGTGTGGCAGACGAATGTGACGGTCACGCCGGCGCGATAGCCTCTCCACCGGTCCCGCCAGCGGCGCGGATGACCGCGGCTGCAGAAGCCGCCCTCACCGCGGGCGGCTACAAGGACGCTGCAACGTAGCAAGCGCATTCATTAGTAACCGCCCAAATAATCCGCGCGTTGCCGGTTGCGGGTCAATACGGCAGGTAGCCGTCGCTGACGAAGTCTTTGCGCTTGATCCAACCCGCGCCGCGCGGGGTGATCAGCAGAATGTCGATCGGCCCGCCAATATTCTTCGGGCGGGCTTGGTAACGCACCATCTGCTCGGTGGTCCAGACCGCAAACTCGGAGAAATCGATCGCATCCTGGACCGACATCGCATCCCACAGAATCGGCGGATTGATGATCTCGGGCATGTTCGGCCCGGCATTCATCGCCATGCCCGGCTGAATCAGGCGCGCGATAATGTCGCCCTGCCCGCCCCACATCGCGCCATACAAGACCGTGTCGGTTCCAGGCTTGACATTGATGCGTTTGATCTCGTTGCGCGAAACCTGACAGTGATACACATACGGCACGCTGACTTTGCCTTCCACTTTGTAACCGCACATGTGAAAGGCGGTGTCGGCGTTGGAATAGCGCGCGCTGAAGTAGCGCATCATTTTCTCAACCACATCGAGAATGTCGTCCTCGGTGTCGTTGTATTCCTCGAGGAACAGGCGCACCGAATGCTCGATTGGCGTGCCGCCCAGAATTGTTTCACCAAACACGGTGACCCCAATATTCTGTTCCTCCAACAAGAACAATTTGTAGCAATTATCCGAGGTCACGGTTTCAAATTTCGGCATCTTCTGGCCGTCGGGCATCGTGCCTTCAATGATGGCGGTTTGCCGGCTGTCGGCGGCCATGACGATGCCTTCGGGAATGTACGTGGTAATGACGATGGACATAAGAAGTGTAAGGTTTAAGGTTTAAAGTTTAAGGCAAGTTTCTTCGCAGCGAAATAGATTACTGTTCAATGTTCGATGTTGGATGTTCGACGTTGGAAGTGGTTTGCTCAAAAAGGCGGCAACAGGCCTGCCAGACTTCCTCGACGGTGATGCTCTCCATGCAGGATGTTGGCAGCGGGCAGACGTGGTGGCGGCACGGCATGCACGGCAGGGGATGGAAGATAGTGACGCGCGGCGCGGCTGACGCGGGCGGACGCCAACGGTAAACATCAGCCGGGCCATACAGCGCGACCACGGGCGTGCCAACCGCCGTTGCCAGAAAGGCCGGGCCGGAGTCGGGCCCAACAAACAGGCGCGCGGATTGCAGCACGACCGCGCTGGCGGCCAAGGACAGGTCGCCTGCGCACGTGCTGCAGCCCGGGCCGACGGCGCGGCACAATTCCTCAAGCCGCCCGCGCTCGGCCTGGCCGCCCAGCAGCACAATCGGACACGGCCAGGTCTGGCGCATCTTCTGGAACAGCGCGACCCAGCGTTCCGGCGGCCAGTTCTTGGCCGGGCGCTTGGAGACCGGCGCGGCGGCGACAAAGGGTGTTTCGGGCGCGATGCCGCGCGCGCGCAAGGCCGCGCCGGCCTGCTGCTGATCCGCGGCCGTGTGCCACGAATACTCCAGCAGCGTGCTGGCCTGCGGCGGCAGCGGCACATGCAAGTGATCAAGGACATCCTGCACCAGCCGCAGACAATTTTCCACTTCGGTGCGCGTGGTGTCGTGCTTGGGCGCGATGCCCAGCAAGAACGGCAATTTTTCGCGCTGCCAGCGGCCATAATTACAGAAGCGCGGATAACCAACGATCGTGCGCGCGCCGCCCAGCCAGGCAAGCGGGACGCGGCCGAGGTCCTGCGGCGAGATAATGAAATAATCCACGCGCCGGCGGCGCAAGGCCAGCAGCAGGCGCAGCTTCTCGCGCAGCGAACGATTGCGCACCACCAGTGTGTCGTTGATGTACGGGCATGCGCGCATGATCTCAAGCCCGCCGGCGTGCTTGCCCAGAAACGTGATGTGGGCCTGTGGCAGCGCCTGGCGCAGCGTGCGCAGGGCGGGAATGAACGTCAGCACATCACCAATGTTTTGCAGGCGGGTCATGACGAAATGTAATGGACGGGACGTTGGCATGCCAGGGAGACTGTAGCAAAACCGGGCGCGGGCGTCAAACGCCGGTGCAGCGCCGGTGCAGCGCCGGTGCAGCGACAGGTGCCGCGCTGGTGTCCCCTGCTGACGGCACCCATCAAAGTGGGAACGGCCTGCGTGCCGCGAATCTGCCGCGCTTAGCCCGGCGGCACGGCGAACGGCGTGCGCGTGCGCCAAGGCGGGATCGGGATCCGGTCGGCAGTGGGCTCCATGGGCGTCGGCGCACCCGTGCGCAAGGGCAGCGTGATCGTCACCGTCGGGGTTGCGGTGCGCGCATTGGTCACGGTCGCCAGCATGTTTAATTCGCTGACCTCGAAAAAGGCGAAATAATCGCGGCCGGCGTGCGTCACGCGCAGCAGCGGCACACTGTTGGCATGGCCATAGGTATGCACAAGCCGCCCGTCGCGCGCAAACAAGAAACGGTCCGCGCGCACCTCGCCGTTGCGATCGGTGGTGTAGGCCTGGCAGGCCTGATTGGTGTAATGCTTGCCGTACCAACTGTCCGGTTGCACATCCGCCCACAAGACGGCTACCGGCGCGTCCGCAATGATTTCGCCCTGCGGCCCGCGAAATTGCATGATGAAGTTTGTGGGGATGTCCTGCACAAACTCACCAATGACCGCCGGCCCGTTGCAATTGCCGCCGCGCGCGCGCCGGCCCGCCACCCGGTTCAGCATCACCGCGTCGTACCAGCTCAACTGATGATAATCACCGCCCATCAGGCCGGGATACTTGTTATAACGCACGGCGCCCTTGGGCTGGAAATAAGCGCCGAGGACGGGCGCGCCCTGCGTGTCGCGCACATCTGCCAGCGCATCGGCGTGGACATCAAAGCCGTAGGCATCAATCAAATAGCGCGCGTGGCCAAGTTCGTGGAACAACCCCATATCCATGAAGAACCAGTGCCAATCATCGCGCGCCATGGAGGCCTTGGCGGCCACCAGATCAATGCCATTGCTTAATTGATCGAATTTGAACGGGAAGCCCCAGATCAGGTCAACGGTTTTGTCCTGGTTGTTGGGGTTGTTGCTGGGTATCCCGCCGTGCATCGGCAGGGCGCCATCAGGCACGACGCGCACGAGGTCGAGCCGCACCCGATCGAGGCAGCCCGAAGGCGAGAGCGGGTAGACCGCTGCGGCCAGCATGTGATTCCAATGGCGAACCTGGCGCTGGCCCCAGTCGGCGAAACTGTTGGCGTCGTCAAGGCCGAGGGCGTGCTGATGCTCGTGATAAAAGTCGGCGTAACTGCGCTCGACGTAGAAGCCGATCGTGAGGGCGTCCGTCGCCAGCTCGCTGGCATTGTTGTACTTTGCCAGTTCGCCGGGCAACGGCTCGATCTCGAAGCGCAGCAGATGGCGCTGCGGCGACCAGCGCCACGGCAAGGTGGGCGACACTTCCGCATGGGGTGGAATGCGCAGCGCTACCTGGCGCACCAGCTGGCCGTCCAGCAGCCAGCGCGCGCGGGCGGTCACTGCGTGGTCGCCCCAATTCTTGACATGCGCGCGCCACAGCACCGGCTGGCGATTCGTGGGCCAGCCGCCATTCGGCCCGTCGTAGTCAATCCGCGGCAGGCGCTCGATGAATTGGACATCAATGTCCGCGCGGACATTGCTGCACACGCGTGGCGTGACCGTGACACAGCCAGCCAGTGTGGCATTGGCATACGTCACCGTGACCGCCACGGACTCCGGCGCGGTAAACTGCAGGCGGTCACCGTCAAAGCGGCGCACCTGCCGGCCGCCACTGCTCACGCGCGCGCCGTCGGACACGTCATACGTTTTGCCGTCGCTCGCCGCGCCCGTGACGCGCAACGTCAGGAGACTGTCGACCGGTCGTGTGATCTGTTGATCGAACGGCACAAAAATGGCGGGTTCGGGCCCGTGCTCAATCCGTACTTTGACCTCGGCACTGATGCCCGTAATGGCAATCGGCACAGCGTGCTGCCAGGCATAGAAGTGCACATAGTCATCGCCTTCAAGGCGCCGGGCATCCAGCCGAAACGCGCGCGCCATGATGCGCTTGGCCGGCAGGACAAGGATGACGCCATCCTCGGTGATGCCCTCGGCCAGGACGGTGCATGAGCCCGTGCGGTTGGTCAGATCCGTAACAGACGCGGCGGCACTCAGACGATAGGAGTGGCGCGCACCGATCAAGTCAATGCGCATCATGTCACACACCACCGGCGCAGGCAAGGCGAATTCGACGAAGGCCGGATTGATCGACGGTGTGCGCGCCAGCGTGCCGCTGAGAAACGAGGCCAGCGAGCCGATGTCAAACGGCGAGTGCGCGGCATACACCAGGGCCGTGGCTGAAAAAAACGGCGGGCCTTTGCCAAAGGAAATGTCGCGCGTGATCAACGTATCCGCCGCGCCGTCTGCGAGCGCCACGCCGCAGGTTAGGGTCGTAATGAGGCTACAAAGCAAAAACTGTCGCATGTATGCTCCGTGATGGTCAGGGCGTTAGATATACAAGGGGGTATAGTCTACTTTAACACGGCCCGCCTGTCAAGCGTGGCAAACATTACATGCGCCCGCTTGGTTGAGAACAATCGTGGGCGGCGAACTCGGCCAGGACCGGCGCGTGATCGGACGGGCGTTCCCAGCCGCGCGGTTCGCGGTCGATGTCGCAGCGCACGCAGTGTTCGGCCAGCGCGCGCGTGGCCAGGATGTGGTCGAGCCGCAGGCCTTCATTGCGCGGGAAGCCGCCGGCGCGATAATCCCACCAGGAGAAATGTTTGCCGTGCGGCTGCAGGCGGCGGAACACATCCTGCACGCCCCATGATTTCAGATAGAGAAAGTCGGCCTGTTCGTCAGGATGAAAGCAGACGCTGCCGCGCAAGCGCACCGGATCATAGACATCGTCGTCCGCCGGCGCAACATTGAAATCGCCGACCAGCACGAGTGCTTGTTCGGGCCGATAGCGCCGCGCCAGCAGCGCGCGCAGTTCGCGCAGGAAATCGCGTTTGTACTCGAAGGCCGGCGTGTCGGGCGCCTGACCATTCGGCACATAGACATTGAGCACTGCGATGCCCGCCACCTGCGCGGACAGCAGGCGCGCTGGTCCGGCGTCAAAGTCGTTGTCAAAGCCACGCTGCAGCGCTTGGGCCGTGTCCTTGGTAATGAGTGCGACGCCGTTGCGTGCCTTCTCGCCATGGACGACGCAGTGATACCCGCGCGCTTCAAGCTCAAAGAAGGGGAAGTCCGCGTCGGCGCATTTCAGTTCCTGCAGACAGCACACGTCCGGCTGGCGCAGGTCAAGCCAGCGCAGCAGATGGTCACGCCGGGCGCGAATGGAATTGACGTTCCAGGTGGCGACGGTCATGAGGCGATGCAGATCAGCCCGACGATCCAGAGATAGACGACAAAATCATGCAGGTCATGCGTGCGCAGCCAGCGCAGCATGAAACGCACGGCAATAAAGCCGGTGACGGCCGCGACCGTGACGCCGAGTAATTTCACGTGCAGGTCCACGTTGCTTTCGTACATCAGTTCAACGCGGTGGTCAATCAGATCATGGATGACGGCGCCGAGAATAATGGGGATGGCCATCAAAAACGAGAAGCGCGCGGCGGTTGCGCGCGAGAGGCCGGCCATGATGCCGGTGGCAATGGTCGCGCCGCTGCGCGACAGGCCGGGCACCACGGCGGCGGCCTGCGCCAGGCCGATCCACACCGCGCGCCTGAGCGTGATGGCGTTGTACCACGGGCCGCGATCGACGGCGTCGCCATACTGTTTCAACATTTCATTGGCTTTATGCAGAAAGGCCTGGGCGGTGACCAGCATGGCCGCGCCGACGAATTTGTAGGGTTCGAGCTGCACGCCGTGCCAGATGACGCCGCGCTCGACAAAGATCGCGTCCAGTTTCGCCGCGAAGAGATAACCGACCAGCGCGCCGGGAATGGTGGCGATGATGAGCGCCAGCAGGATCGTCATGCCGGTGCGCGTGCCGGAGAGCAGCAGTTTGGCGCAGTCGAGGATTTCGCGCCACAAGGCGACGATGACGGCCAGCAGCGTGCCGCCGTGCAGCATGATCGCGTACGAGAGCGACATGTCTTGCACACCGTAAAAATAACGGACAATGACCAAATGGCCGGAACTGGAGACCGGCAGAAATTCGGTCAAGCCCTGCACCGCGCCGACAATAATCGCATCCAGTGTCGTCATGAAAACGTCCTGCGGTTAGTCAAAGATAACGCCTGCGCCGGCGGCCGGCACGAACTCAAACTGGTTGTCGCCCGCGCGGGCAAGCTCGCGCGGCTCATAATAGCGTTCGTGGATAAAGCGCATAAAGTCGGGCGCGGCGCCGGCGCGCAGCAGATTGACGGTGCAACCGCCGAAGCCGGCGCCGGTCAGACGCGCGCCCATGGCGCCGGCCTCGCGCGCCAGCAGCACCAGTTCATCCAACTCGGCGCAACTGATTTCGTAATCGGTGCGGCAGCTTTCGTGCGAGGCGTTCATCAAAGCGCCGAACTGCACGTCGGCGTCGGCCGGCATGGTCTGCAGCAGCGTGAAGGACTGCTCGACGCGGCGGGCCTCGCTGATGACATGGCGCGCACGTTCGCAGAGTTTGAAGCCATTGGCTGGCGCGCCATACTGCAAGCCGGCTTTCGTGACGCACAGCGTGCGCAGCACGGCGTCCGGTGTTTGCTGCAAGGTCTGGGCGATTTCAGCCAGGGTGTAGCCGTCGGGATGCAGGTGCGCCTGAATCTGCTGCAAGGCGTCATCAAAGCCGCGCGTGTCGCGCGCGAGCCATTCGCTCAGCAAGTCGGGCTTGTTGGTGGCGCGGGTCGGTGCGGCGGCATGCAGCAGGGCAGTCGCAAGGCGGCATTCGACCACCCGGCGATTGTATTCATCGCGCGCATTGCCGGCCTTGGCGGCTCTGACGCGCGAATGACACACGACGATAACCGTGTCGTGCGGCAGCGCGACTGGCTGCACGCGCAACGGATGAAAATCAATTTTCAAGGCCTTGCCGGCCTGGCCCAGCACCGACGCGGCTTGATCCATGCCACCGCTGGCCATGCCGACATAATAATCGCTGTGTGCCATGGTCTCGGCGAAGACCAGCGGCGCAATCGTGCGGCGATGCGTGGTCAGCAGCGCGAGGGCGGCCGCGATGGTGAAGGCCGCCGAGGAGGACAAGCCGCTGGCGAGCGGCACGGTGCCGCTGATGACCATGTTCACGCCGTGCAAATCGTCGGCGCGATCCCACAAGTCAATCAGGCCTTGGGCTGCGCTCTTAATGTAATTGCACCAATCGCCGGGACCAAAGGGTGGAATGTGGCGTTCAAGGGCAAAACTGCGTTCCGCAAAGGAGCGCTCGACATTGCTGGCGTGCACGCTGGTGTCGGCGGCCGCACCGGTGACGATCAGCACATCGCGCGAGATCGCCATCGGCAGCACCGGCAGCCCGTTGTAATCGGTGTGCTCGCCGATCAGATTGACGCGGCCCGGCGCGCGCACGACGACGACCGGCTGGTCATCGGCAAACGTTTCGGCGTAGCGATGCAGCGCCACAAACAGGCGCTCACACGCCTGCGCCAGAGTGGCTTCATTCCGGCCATACACCTCGCCCAGGCGCGCAAGAATCCGCGCATCGCGCTGGGTTAAGGCTCGCATTAGTTCAGCAGCGGTCATGGGGGTGTTCAGGATTCAGGGTTCAGGTTTCGGGTTTCGGGTTTCAGGTTTCGGGTTTCAGGTTTCAGGTTTCAGGGTTCAGGGTTACTGATTACTGATCACTGAATACCGAATACCGATTACCGAATACTGATTACTGTGTAGTTACTGCGCTTCGGCCGGCATGGGTTCCTGGGCCAGCGGCGTAGTGTCGAGCGGACTGGCACACACGAAGATGATCATGGCCGTCAGCATCAGCATGGTGCCGAGAATCATGTACCACGGCAGGTGAATCTCGTGGGCTGAATGGTGCGGGTGGTGTGAACCGTAGAGTTCCATAACATTTCCTGGTTTAGGTGTGATCACGAATAAAGCGTGAGATGCGCGCCATGGCCTCGTTGAGATGGGCATGCGAGGCGGCATAGGCCATGCGCACATGATGCGTGCCGGCCGCACCAAAGGCTGTGCCGGGCACGACGGCGACGCGCTGTTCCTGCAACAATTTGGTGGCGAAGGTCAGGCCATCCATGCCGGTGCGGCGCGTGCCGGGCAAGACATAAAATGCGCCTTGCGGCAGGTGACAGTCGAGGCCGATTTCGTTGAGCGCATGCACGATGAAGCGCCGGCGCTGGTTGTACTCGACGACCATTTCAAAGACATCGGCCATGCCGTGCTGCAAGGCCTCGACGCCGGCCAGTTGGCTGACAATCGGGGCGCACAGCATGGTGTATTGATGGATTTTTGTCATGGCGGCGACGAGCGGCGCCGGCCCGCAGGCATAGCCCAGCCGAAAGCCGGTCATGGCGTGGCCCTTGGAAAAGCCGTTGAGATAGAGCGTGCGGTCGCGCATGCCGGGCAAGCTCGGCATGCTGACGTGAGCGGCCTCATACGAGAGCGCGTCGTAAATCTCGTCGCTGAGCAGCAACAAGTCATGCTCGATCAGCACGGCGGCCAGCGCGGCGAGCTCGGTACGGGTGTAACTGGCGCCGGTTGGGTTGGCAGGGTAATTCAGCAGCACCGCGCGGGTGCGCGGCGTGATGGCGGCGCGCAGCAGCGCCGGCGTTACCTTGAAGCCCGGCGCCGCCCACGTGTCAATCAACACCGGCACGCCGCCGGCCAGCGTGATGATCGGCGCATACGAGACATAGCACGGATCGTGCGTGATGACTTCATCGCCAGGGTTGAGGATGGCGCGCATGGCCAGGTCCAGCGCTTCACTGACGCCGACCGTCACCAAGATCTCGTGTTCAACATCGTAGGCGACGCCATATTGGCGCTCGACAAAGGCCGCAATCTGTACGCGCAATTCGCGCAGGCCTGTATTGGATGTATAGCTGGTGTAGCCCTTCTCGAGGGCGAAGATGGCTTGCTCGCGCACACGCCACGGCGTGACGAAATCGGGCTCGCCGACGCCCAGCGAAATGACATCCTCCATGCCGAGCACCAAGTCGAAAAACGCACGAATGCCCGAGGACGGCAATTGCGCGACAATCATGTTGAGCTGGTGTACCCGTGTGGTGTCCATATAAAAAACCGGCCGGCTTGCGCCTACATGCTGATCGGCAGGCGCGGCATTAGTTCGGCCGGCAGCAGCACGTCACCGTGTTCTTTGTAGACTCTCAGCAGAAAATGAGTGGCGGTGCGCGTCACATTCTCCTGGGCCGCCAATTTCTCAGCGACAAACGCGCCGACTTCGCGCAAACTGCCACACTCGACCAGCAGCAGCAGATCATAGCCGCCCGACAAAAGATAACAGCTCTGCACTTCCTTGAATTGATAAATGCGCGCGGCAATCGCGTCAAAGCCCTGGCCGCGTTGCGGCGTGATGCTCACTTCAATCCAGGCCCGCACCACGCCGTTGGCTTGGCCGGTTTTTTCCGGATTGAGAATCGCGCGATACTTGACAATCGTGCCGTCGTGTTCATAGCGCGCAATAGCCGCGCGCACGTCGGCCTCGGGCCGGCCCGTCAGAATTGCGAGCTGCGCCGGCGTCGTGCGCGCGTCGTCCACCAAAAGTTTGAGAAGCTCGTCCATGTCGGTGCCCGGAGCGTGCCATGCGTGATTATCTGTTACCATGGCGGATTATAACAAAAAGTCCGCCCCGCCGTCAAAGACCTGCATTTCTGAAACTATGAACTATGAACGCTGAACGCAAAAAAACACGTTATGAATGCTGCGCAGACACTCATCACTCATCATTCATAATTTCTCCTGAACTCCGTGACCTCCTATGCCTGCAGTTCCCGCACGCGCTTGTCGTCCAGATGCACATCCATTTGCGGGAAGGCGATGGTGACGCCGTGGGCGCTGAACAGGCGTTGAATGTCCCAGCGCACGGTGGATTCGATCCAATCACGGTCGGCGGCATCGTCAATCCACAGGCGCAGCCAGAAGACCAGCGCGTTGTCACCGAAATCCGCCAGCAACACTTTGGGCGCCGGCTCGAGCAAGACATGGGCATTGCCCTGGGTGGCCTCGACCAAGAGTTTGGCCACCAGACGCACGTCGGAGCCGTATGCAACGCCAACTCTGAGGTCGCGCCGCATGGTCGGGTCATTGCGCGTCCAGTTGATCAGTTTGTCGGAAATCACGGTGGCATTGGGAATCGTGACAATCGCATTGTCGCGCGTGCGCACCACCGTCGAACGCACATTGATCCGCAAGACATTGACCAGTTTGCCGTCAATCTCAAGCACGTCGCCTTCGCGTAGAATCTGGCCCAGAAGAATAATCATGCCGCTGACAAAATTGCTGACGACGTCCTTGAGACCAAACCCGAGGCCGACACTGACGCCGCTGGCAATCAAGGCCAAACTGCTGAGATTGACGTTCAAGAGCCGCAGCAGCACAATGGCGTAGATGCTCCACAACACATAGGTGCAGATGTTGTGCAACGACGGCACCACATTGTGTTCCAGTTTGCGCCAGGCCGCCAGCCGGTCGAAGAACAGGCGCAGCACCCCGATCAGCGATTGCACAATAAAAAACAAGAACAGAATGGCGGCCACCGCGATGACATCCGTCTGCATGCCGAAGAGCTGTAGTTTTTTCATCAGCAGGGCCTCGATCAACGCCCAATCGCCGAGCAAAGCGCTGACATACGCGATCTGCAGGCCAATGATTGCCAGCCAGACCAAGGGGATCCCGATGCCGGTCAGGAAAATGCGCAGCGCGGCGTGATGCTGCGGAATGCGCGCGACAAAACGCGCGTGCGCAAAGCCCGTCACCGTCGCGCCTAGTTCGAGCCCCACCACCAACGGCAGCCACAGCCACAGCAGCATGTGCGTCATGCGCAGATAGCCCGCCAGACACAGCAAGAGCATGGCGCCGCATATCAGCAAGGATGCACGGATTGCCCAGGTCTCAAAGCGTGGATAGTGGCGGCGGCGCATCTGCCACAGCGCGCGCATGACCACGATCACGACGAGGATGTTCAACAAGCCATGCAGCGTGTCTGTCACGCCCAGCACTTCACATACCGTCATCACGAGCCAGAAGGACAGCAGGGGCTGGACCCACAGGCGGGCATCGCCACCGTCACACAACAAGCGACAAGCCCGGGCGGCATGCGCCGCCGCCGCCAGCACACAATAGACCAGCAGCATTTGGCAGACCAACTGCGTCGGGTGCGGCAGCGCCCAGGCGGCACCATACGCAGCGAAGGCCGCGCCAAGCCAGCCCAGCGCGTGGCGCAGATGGCGGTACGCGGCCGGCGAGACGTGCTCAATGTGCGGCCGGCGCCGCCGCAGCAGCCACCAGCCCGTCCCCGTCAGCGGCAACCACAGCAGGGCAACGCAGCCCAACAGAACAACAGGATCATACCCGCGCCACGGCAGGCGTTCCGCCAGCACATGGCCCAGATTCGCGCTCACTTGGCGGAGTTCCAAGGCCGTGAAGCGCAACACCAATGGCGACAGGATTGTGAATTGACGGGTGAAAAGCATGTCGCGCATCAGTGTCCGCATCTCGCGTTGGACCTCGGCCAGTTTGACGTCCATCTCGGCCCGCAGTGGTTGGGCGGCCGCCAGCGCGACGGCGATTTTGTTGGTTTGCGCGGCCAAGGCCGCGGTCAGCTGCTGCACGCCGGTGCGCATCCGGCGCAGCGCCTCATCTTCATCGGGAATCTGCGCGCGGGCGACAATGAACTCGAGCTCTTGGGCCATGTTGCGCACCACCACAATCCCACCCTCCAAATCTCCAGTCGCATCCTCGAGAAACAGACATTGGCGGGTCACCTGATGCTGCAAGCGCAGCAACTCGCGGTGCAGGGCGACAAATTCATGCGGATTGTCGGTCGCCGCGTTCAGCAGGAACAACAACGTGTGAAAGCGCACTTGCGTGTCCACCAGCAGCTTGGTAATGATCGTGCACTTGACGTCAATCGTCTCGTTAATCAGCACAATTTCGTTGGCAACATAGGTGGCCTCGCGCTGCTTGGTCTGCAGGGCGTCGCGCCAAAAGGTATTGGTCACGCCGGACGCGGCGGACAGCCCGGCGGCGCTGCCCAACCAGAACAGTGCCAGACCAGCACGGACATTCATCAAGGTGCGCATAGCCAGCCAACCAAGGTGGGCGTTACAAACGCTGCGCCGCACAGCACGATGCCGTGCGCAGCACCTAAGTATAGCAAATTGGGCATGGAGTAGTTCGTCACGACGTCCCAGCTGCGAAGGCGCGCGCGGAACACCGTCTTGCGTTGGCCGCGCGAGACTGCCGCTGCCGCGCCGCCAAGTTGGCGCGCATACGCCGTTGGTAGGGAGGCAAAGCCGGATGCATGGAATGAAGCGTTAATTACTAATGAGTGCGCTTGCTTGTTTGCATTCCAATTGTGGCCGCGGGCGCTGACCGCGGCTGCAGAAGCCGCCCTCGCCGCGGGCGGCTGCAAGGATGCTGCAAAGGAGCAAGCGCACTCATAAGTAATGATTGGTAACGTGCGGCACGCGCGGCGCCGGGTGCGCGCGCATCAGGCGTTCTTACTAATCTTGTCCAGCGCGCGCAGCGTTGTTACCAGCGCTTTCAATTGCTCGAGCGGCCAACTGTTCGGGCCGTCGCAGAGCGCTTTGTCCGGGCACGGATGTACTTCCATGAAGATCGCATCCACACCGGCCGCCACTGCCGCGCGTGCCAAGAGCGGCACAAACTGGCGTTCGCCGCCGCTAGCCGTGCCCTGTCCGCCGGGCAGTTGCACCGCGTGGGTCGCGTCAAACACGACCGGCACACCCAGCGCGCGCATGATCGCCAGGCTGCGCAGGTCCACCACCAGATTGTTGTAGCCAAAGGTGCTGCCGCGTTCGGTCAGCATGATGCGGTCATTGCCGGTGGCGCGCACTTTGTCAACCGCTTGACGCATATCGCGCGGGGCCATGAACTGGCCTTTCTTGATGTTGACCACTTTGCCGGTGTTGCCGGCGGCGACCAGAAGATCGGTCTGGCGGCAGAGAAACGCCGGAATTTGCAGGACATCCACCACAGCGGCGGCGAGGCGCGCCTGCTGCGGCAAATGAATGTCGGTCAGCAGCGGCAGGCCGGTTGTGCGCCGGACCTCCGCCAGAATCTCCAAGCCTTTTTTCGGGCCCGGGCCGCGAAAGCCCTTGGCCGACGTGCGGTTGGCCTTGTCAAAGCTGGCCTTGAAGATGATGCCGATGCCGAGCGCGTCGCGCAGCGCGGCGAGCGTGCGCGCGATCTGGAGCGTGATGCGTTCTTCTTCAATCACGCACGGGCCGGCGATCAGCACCAGCGGCGCGCCGGCGCCGATCCTGAGTTTGCCAATGTTGACGGAAGGCATGGGCATAGGGTTCAGGGTTCAGGCAGAAAGATTTGCCACGAAGGCACGAAGGCACGAAGAAAACGCAGACAATGTTATTGGCCGGGCGCAGCCTGCTGCGGCTGCACCAAAGCAACTTGTTTGTCTTGCCTCTTCTTCGTGTCTTGGTGTCATGGTAGCCATAGTATCTGAGCTGCAGCAGGGTTCAGGGTTCAGGGTTCAGGGTTCAGGCAGAAAGATTTGCCACGAAGGCACGAAGAAGAAGCAGTACTAGAAATGACATTTGTGGTTGTCAAAGCGCAGCACGCTGCGGGTGCACAATAAACAATGTCTGGCTCTGCGATTTCTTCGTGTCTTGGTGTCTTCGTGGCCATAGTATCTGCGTTCAGGGGTCAGCCTTCGCGTTTGCCAAGCTGCGCGTTGAGCATGAACAGGCCGTGCACCGAATTCTTGATCAGGTCGAGCATGCGCACGATCTCATCGGCGTGCTTCTCTTCCTCAATCTGCTCGGTCACGAACCACTGCAGGAAAATCTGACTGGCAGTATCGTTTTCCTTGGTGGCCAGCGCGACCAGTTTGAGAATGCGCGCGGTGATGTACGCTTCATGCTTGGCCACGGCCTTGAACGCATCGAGCGGGTCTTTCCACTCGTTCTGCGGGGCTTTGATGGCGTCGAACGTCACGTGCGCGCCGCGATCATTGAGATATTTGTAAAACTTCAGCGCGTGGCCCATCTCTTCCTTGGCTTGCGCGCCGAGCCATTTGGCGAAGCCGCCCCAATTGGCGTGCTCAAACCAGGATGCCATGGCCAGATACAGATAGGCCGAATACAGCTCGGCATTGATCTGGGCCGTTAGTTCTTTCACTATGTTTTTACCAATCATCACGGGTCTCCTTGTGTGCGTTAGGTGTTGTTGTGCATTATACCAAATTCTTGACGACGACGAGGGCGGCGGCATAGTCCGGCTCGCTGGTCACTTCCGGCACGAGTTGGCGATAGCGAATGACGCTGTCCGGCCCGACCACGAAGACGGCGCGCGCCAGCAAGCGCAGCTCTTTGATCAGCACGCCGTAGGCGAGGCCGAAGGACGTGTCGCGATGATCCGACAGGGTCTTGACGGCGCTGACACCGGCCGCGCCGCACCAGCGCGCCTGGGCAAACGGCAAGTCCGTGCTGATGCACAGAATTTGCACTTTGGGGCCCAGCGCGGCCGCTTCTTTGTTGAAGCGCTTGGCTTCGAGATCACACACCGGCGTGTCGAGCGATGGCACGCTGATGAGCACGCTGACCGTGCCGGCCAACGTGGCCGCGGTGACCGGCGTGAGATCATTGGCCAGCACCGTGAAGGCCGGCGCGTTGTCACCCACCGCCACGTGGGCACCAACCAGATGAAACGGATTGCCCTGCAAGGTAATGCTGTCTGTCGTGCTACTCATGACCGGCTCCTGGTGAGAACGTGAAAAGGAAGCTGCTGCCGCGCGGCGGCGCGCACCGCGGCAATGGCGCGCGCGTTGGTGCTGACGCAGCGGAACCCCAATGCGATCAACTGGGCGGTATAGCGCGGATCGCCGGCCAACTCGCCGCAGACGGACAACGGCTTGGCCGCGGCGTGGGCTGCCGTGACGGTCATGTCGAGCAGCGCCCAGAAGGCCGGACGGTCCGGCTGGTACTCAGCCGCGACGGCGGCGTTGTTGCGATCCACCGCGCACAGATATTGTAGCAAATCATTCGTGCCGATGCTACCAAAGTCGGCGAGGCGCAACAGTGCGGCCGCTTCGAGGCAGGCTGCCGGGATTTCAAACAAGACGCCGTGCTGCAGCGCGGCGGCGGGCAGATCGGCGACCGCGTCGCAGAATACGTTTTTGAGCTGCGTAAATTGGGCGGCGCTCGAAATCATCGGATAGAGCACGCCGAGCGGACCATGCTGGGCGGCGCGCTGCAAGGCGCGGGCCTGCACCGCCAGCAGCTCCGGATGCGCCAGGAGAAAACGTGCGCCGCGACAGCCAAGGCAGGGATTCGCTTCCTTGGGCACCTGCAGAAAGGACAATTCCTTGTCGCCGCCAATATCGAGCAAGCGCACACAGACGGGCCTGCCGCGCAGTTGCGTGACCACCTGCGCATAGCGTGCGTATTGGGCGTCTTCATCCAGCAATGCGCCGGCCGTCAGAAATTCGTATTCCGTGCGATACAGCCCGATGCCCTCGGCATCGTGGGCCAGCACTTCGGGCAGATCGTGGACCGTGCTGATGTTGGCATGAACGGCGAAGCCAGGCACGCGTGCGGCGCCGGGCATGGCCGGCGCAACGGCCGCGACCTGCGCTGCCGCCTGCGCGCGCGTTGCGGCGCCGGGCCAGATGGTCACGGCGCCGGTCGTGCCGTTCACCAGCACGACGGTGCCGCAGGTAATCAGCGAAAGCGGGTCGCGGATGCCCGACACCATGGGGATGCCGAGCGCGCGCGCCAAGATGGCGGCATGCGCGGTTGCGCCGCCACATTCGGTGACGATGCCGCGCACCTGCGCGAGATCAAGCGTGACCATTTGGGTCGGCGACAATTCGCGCGCAACAATAATGCGCTGGCGTCCGCGTTCGCACTGGGCCACCCCCTGACAGCGCCACACCATGCCGGCCCCGGTGAGCTCTTCGAGCACGTGCGTTTTGAGGCCGTGAATGTCGACGGCGCGTTCACGAATATAGTCGTCGCCGAGCGCCTGCAGTTGGGCGGCATACCCATCAAAGGTGCGCAGCACCGCGGCTTCCGCCGTGCAGTTGCAGGTTGCCAACGTGTTGTCCAGTTTCTGGCGCAGGGCCGTGTCTTCGACCATCATGCGCAGGGCCACAAAAATATCACCCTCGGCGCGCCCGATGCGCTCACTGACATCGGCCG
>Ga0268280_1000037_pt1 | contig 129618 bp, 158 predicted proteins | sample saktaG_9_FD_190139 | JGI IMG/M metagenome (GOLD analysis project Ga0268280, IMG submission 190139) | Saline water microbial communities from Sakinaw Lake, British Columbia, Canada - sak_2011_5_24_40m | ecosystem: Environmental > Aquatic > Non-marine Saline and Alkaline > Saline ...
GATGATTGCGCAACTTCGCCCGCAGAACAATCTGCGGCGAAGCCGCAACATAAACTTTTCTATAGAAAAGAATAACTACGACCTAAAGGTCGGGGGTTTAAACCCTAGCTCGCTACGCTCGCTCTAAATTTCCCAGAATCGTGTTCTGACCAACCAAGCTTTCAATCAGTGATTGGGGAAGCAGGGGCATGATAAATCCTGCAATAAACACGCCTATGAACAATAAAGGCAACAGCATTTTAGAAAAGCTCCAGGTTTCCTGAAGCCATTCTTTTGTCGTCTCTTTATGGAACTTAAAGATAACTAATAAGACTGTCAAGATTGCGAAGCTGAACATAAGAACATACTTATATAACAGGTTTATTTGCAATCCGTTAATAACAAGAATCCCTATCATTAACCCAAAAAACGCGATAAGTAATTTTTTAGACACCTTGATCTCCTTGCTTTCTTGGACTAATAATCCCCCTTGCTCTGATTTCTCCCTAAAAATAAAAGCCATTGTTAATCCTACAATGATTGAAATTAAGATGGCTGCAATTGCTCTTGCCAAGCCTATTCTGTAGCCTAAAACCGAAGCTGTTAAGAATATCGCGGCAATATTTATTGCTGGGCCTGAGAACAAGAATGTAATTGCCGGGCCTAGACCGGCCCCTCTTTTTCTTATCCCTGCAAATAAAGGCAAAATTGTGCAAGAGCAGACAGCCAAGATTGCTCCTGAAACCGAAGCTATTGAATATGAAACAATTTTCTTGCTTTTATGCCCAAGATACTTTAAGACAGCATCTTTTTTAACAAAAACAGAGATTGCTCCTGCAATGAACAAGGCAGGGACTAAACAAGTCAAGACATGCTTCTTGGCATAGTCGTGCAATAAGTCAAAAGCAGAGAGTATTGAAGCCTTGAACCAATCTGCCTGCGAAGGAACAAAGTATAATACTGCAAAAACAATCGCAATCCCAGCCATTATGCTCCAATCTTTCTTTTCCATCATAACCACTTCTTTATTTCTTCTGTTGTTGCTATCCTACCGTAAGCCTTTACTTCGCCATCAATGACTATTGCAGGCGTTGACATGACTCCGTACTCAATGATCTTGTTGATGTCAGTCACTTTCACTATTTCAGCTTTCTTTCCAGCCTCTTGTAATGCTTTTATTGCGTTCGCCTCAAGCAACTTGCACTTAGGGCACCCTGAGCCTAAAATCTCTATTTTCATAGTACCACACTCCAAGATTAGTTTTTATTTCTCTTAATGTCAACTGGTTTGCACATCCAGGACCAGAATTTGCTTCCAGAACAGCACATTTGATTTTCTGAGCCGCCTTTTGTTGGTTTATCGTTGGGTGAGCAGCAACTGCATCCACACCCACAAGCTTCAGCACTCTCATTACTTTCTTTTGTTTGCTTTGTTGCTTTTTTCTCTGCCATTTTTCTCCTCTCAATCTAACTTGAATTTTATTGCCTTTTCAGGGCAAATCTTCTTACAGCCCTGGCACATATCAACACAGGCATCCTTGTTTTTTACCACTGGTTTGCCATCTTTCTCCTCAAAAACTCCATGAGGGCAAAAATTAAAACAGGTCAGGCAGCCACTGCATTTCTTGTCATCAATTATCGGATACCAATCCTTGCTCATTTCTGCATCTCTTTCCTAGTATTATCTATGAGTTCGCTCACCAATACTTTGACCTCTTCAGTGGTCTTGTTCCTCACATCTACTCCTCTAAGCTTGTTTTCGTCAAAGCCAATTGCCGCGAATGATTCCTTGAACATCTTCCTCTGCATCACAGCGTCACAGCCAGCAACATACAAGACATCTATTTCAGTTTCCTTGAGCAGGTTCTTGAAAAAGCGGTCTCCGTCATCAGCGCAAAGCTGAGGATGAATGGCAGCGAACTCAACATTAAAGTTCTTTCTCACCATGTTAGTAATCTCATAAGCGTTCTCCTTGGCAAACGAGGGGCAGGTTCCCTGGCACACGCAAAACAAAAATCCTTCCTTCATCTTCATTCTCCTCCGCAGCATTATTTCTTAGCATATTTTTGCTCAAGCTCTTTCTTCGCTACCTTTAAGAGCCCTTTCTCCTTGATAAGGTCTTTAACATAATCATGGTCCGGGAAGCTTATCGCGCCATAAATGCACCATGTCTCGCAGGAAGTGCATCCTACCATGCAATTGTAAGGGCGTTCAACCACAGACTTTTTGTTTTCTGCATCGTATTCAAAAACCTGCCTTCCGCAGCTGGTTATGCACATGCCGCAGCCAACGCATTTCTCTAAGTCAATTTTAGGGTTCCATTCAATTTCTGTCCTGTCAACGCCTTTCCATTTAGCGAATTTCTCATCTAGTTTTGGCTTTTCAGTCATTTTTTAGCCTCCAATATTTTTATAAAGTTGTAAGCATGATAAGCAGCCTTTACTCCTTGGCTTACTCCGATTATTGCTTGTTTCCAGTCAAGGCTTGTGACATCTCCTGCTGCATAGAAGCCTTTTAGGCTGGTCTCTGAGTCCTGGTTCACAACCACTTCTCCTTTCTTGTTAAGCTTCACTCCTAGCTTTTTCGCCAGGATGCTATTAGGTGTTCTTCCTATATAAACAAACAATCCTTCAACAGCAAGCTCATTGCTTCCATTATATCCCTTCTTCAGGATGAGCTTTTCCACTTTCTCCCTGCCTATTATCTCAACTATCTCGTTATTATTTATCACTTCTACCCTTCGTTGGCTTATCAGGCTGTCAAGGAGTGTTTGGTTGTGCTTTTCTGGATGAAGCTCTTGCTCATTGTTTATTATGTAGACTTTCTTTGCGTATTCTGTTACTAGTATTGCTTCCTTTACTGCGCTGTCTCCTCCGCCAGCAACTGCCACTGTCTTGCCTTTAATGTGTGTTGCGTCGCACAGGGCGCAATAATCAACTCCTTTGCCAAAATACTCTTCCTCTCCCTTTACTCCAAGCTTTTTCACATGGGCTCCTGTTGCCAGGATTATTGTTCTTGAGGAAAAGCTTTTGTTGCCACTTATTACCTTGAACAAGTTTTTTTCTTTCCTTACATCATCAACAATATCGATTAGCATATCAACATCATAGTCCATTGCGTGGTTCTCAAGCAGCTCTGTGAGCTTCTGGCCTTCTATGGATACAAAGCCAGGATAGTTCTCAACTCTTCCTGTGAGGGCAAGAGTGCCTCCTGGAACTTCACCAATAAGCAGGGTTTTTAGTCCTAGCCTTGAGGCGTACATGGCAGCTGCGTAGCCTGCAACTCCAGCGCCTATGATTATGGTGTCATAAATCCTGTTAGCATCAGGCTCATGAGTATAGTCATGCCTGGGCTCAAATACAACGCCTTCAGTAATTCTTTTTCCAAACATCACGCTCATTTCATCTTTACCTCAATAGCTGCGGTGCGAACAGCATTATCAACCCGAGGATTGTCATGATCACTCCGCCTAACAACTTGCAGTATTTTGCATATTTCTCTCCCAGACCGCTCCCCAGGGCAAAGGCCGCCATTCCAAATATTACTAAATCATCAAGCATGAAGAAGAAAACATATAGCAGGATGTAACTGTAGTGTTGGAGTGATGATAATCCGCTAATTGCGAGTATCTGCGTAAACACTGCGGGTATTGCTGATGAGCATACAAACTCCACTGAGTTAACAACAAAGGCCAAGCCTATTATTGACAAGATTATTGCAAGTGTAAGAGGAGCTGACACTAGCCGGTCTATTTTTTTCATGGTGCGCTCATGGCTCTCATCATCTCCTACTTTGCACGTCAGGCTATCATCTCCTTTGGTGGTGAAGTATTCTTTTAGGCTTAGCACTCCTCCGCCAACAGCGACTAATCCAATAATTATGGTCAATATTCTCAAGTATCCTATTAGCAAGAATATGTTAAGCCAGGCAGTCATGAACAGGAAGTAAAGCACTCCTGAGGCCAATAGAAAGCTTCCAACAATAATCCAAATCCTTTTCCTATCCCTTACGCCTATGAGAATCCCGATTAAGTAGACTAGCACCCACATGGCGCAAGGATTAAATCCATCAATCAATCCAAGGATTACAGCTAGAGTTGGGAGCGAGTATTTGGTCAGGTCAGTCCTGCCAAGCAAAGGCAGCTCGTAATCACTAAAGCCTGTCTTTACCTCCTGGGTTGTGTTTACCTGGTATTCTTCTCCCTTGCAGCTATTGATACATAAGTCAATCGCAGATAATATCTGTTGTTTGGATTGCACTCCTACAAGAGGATGCTTCCCGACAAAAATAGTCGGGACTCCGAGGCTTGAAGTGTCAAGCCCTGCTTCTCCTGCCATCTTATAGAATAATTGCGAGCCTTCCTGAGAAGAGGCATCATGCTCAAAGAATGTCACATCTGTTCGCTCAGCCTTGACCTCATAATATATAGGCTTCTGCTCTGCGCAATGAGGGCAGGTTGGAAGATAAAAGAAATGAATCTCTATTTTTCCTGTTGCTGTTGTTTGCTGGCTCTTCTCGCTTGTCAAGAAGAAAGCCAGGCCTGCCAGGATTAACAAGGTTATGACTAAGTAAATATTAAATTTTGATGAAAAAAACTTCTTAACTGATTCTACGATGCTCATTCTATCCCCAAAGCTTCTTTAAGTTTTTTTAAGTTATACCCGACAATTATTTTTCCTTCAACATCAACTACAGGCACATTTTCCTGGCCACTCTTAGCCTTCAGCTCTTCCTTTTTCTTCTGGTCCTTTGAAACATCTACTTCATCAAATGTGATATTATTCCTCTCAAGATATTTCTTTACAATAACACAAAAAGGACAGGCAGGAGCTGAATAAACTATAACCTTCATTTTTTTATCCTCTTTTTCTCAAGCAGCTTGAATATATGAACCACTCTCTTGTCTTTTATAGAGTAGAGTATCATTTTTCCTTCTCTCCTATGTTTGATAAGGCCCCACTCCGCTAGCTTTGCGAGGTGCATTGAACAATTCGACTGTGTCCTGCCTATCACCTCAGGAATTTTGCATGCACACAGCTCTCCCCTGAGAAGGGTCCTCAGTATTTTGTGCTTGGTTTCCTCACCCAAAGCCTTAAAGATGTAAAGATCAGATTTCATATCAATGGCTATTGATATATAATATATAAAGTTTACGATTATGACACATAGCGTAACAGCGAACCGCCAGTACGACGGTTCGCTGGGATGAGAAAACTCGCACTATATCATGAAATCGTCAAATAATGCGAGTTTTCCCATAAAATTAATAAAAAGGCCTCTCTCACTGAAGAGAATAACGATAATTTAAGGGGGTTTTGTTCATGACACAAGTGAAGATAGGTATTATCGGCGGCAGCGGACTTGACAATCCGCAGATATTGAAGGACGCAAAAGACGTAGAAGTCAAGACTCCGTACGGCAAGCCCAGCAGCCCGCTAAGGACCGGAACAATAGAAGGTGTTCCAGTCGTCATTCTCGCAAGGCATGGAATTGAGCACACAATCCCTCCGACGCATGTCAACAACAGGGCCAACATCTGGGCCTTGAAGGAGCAGGGAGTGACTCATATCATCACGACCACGGCTGTCGGCTCTCTTCGCGAGGAGATTGGAAGAGGAGACCTGGTGATACTTGACCAGTTCATCGACTTCACAAGGATGAGGCACGTCTCCTACAGGGAGACCTTTGAGCCCCACAAGCCCATACACACGCCAATGGCAGAGCCATTCTCAGCCAGTCTCAGGAAAGTCTTGATTGATAGCTGCAAGGAACTGAAACTCAAGCATCATGATAAAGGGACTGTTGTGACTATCGAAGGCGCAAGGTTTTCCACCAGGGCTGAGAGCAAGATGTTCAGGCTATGGGGTGCTGACGTCATCAACATGAGCATAGCGCCGGAATGCGGGCTTGCAAACGAGATCGAAATCCCATACGCGGCCGTGGCCATGAGCACTGACTATGATTGCTGGAAAAAGGACGAGGAGCCAGTCACATGGCAGGCAGTCCTCAAGATATTCGAGGAGAACGTCGAGAAAGTCATAAAATTGCTCCTGAAAGCGATTCCAAAGGTGAGATGATATGGAAAAAGCTAATGATATAAAAAAATCCATCAGGACAATCCCTCATTTCCCGAAGAAAGGCATAATGTTTCGCGACATAACGACTTTGCTGCAGAACAGGATCGCTTTTCGCCAGACTTGCGATGAGTTCTACAAGCGCTACAAGGACGTGAATATTGATGTGGTGCTGGGGATTGAGAGCCGAGGATTTGTCTTCGGCGCAGTCCTTGCCTACAAGCTCGGAGTTGGCTTTGTGCCTGCAAGAAAGCCAGGAAAGCTTCCCTACAAGACCATAACTGAGTCCTATAATCTAGAGTATGGCAGCAGCACTGTTGAGATCCACGAGGACGCCATCACAAAAGGACAGAAGGTGCTCATATGCGACGACTTGGTTGCGACTGGGGGTACAGCCATGGCTGCGTGCAAACTAGTGGAGAAGCTTGGTGGCAAGGTGGTTGAGTGCGCGTTTGTCGTCGACCTGCCAGACCTCGGCGGAAAGAAAAAGCTTGAAGCTACTGGACATAAGGTCTTCACGCTCGTAGAATTCGAGGGAGCGTAAGGAAATTCTTATCTAAGAACCATCTGGAAGCTTTTTGCGCGCTCTTCAGAATTGAGCATCTTCTCATTGTGCGCTCTCGCCTTTTCATGCGCTTTTTCTGCTTCTTCTTCTATTTTTTTTATTTCTTTTGCAGAACAATAAGTCCTGATAAAATAAGGAAGCTCTCTATCTATCTTCTTATAAGGAAAATCTTCTATTAACGCGCCGCGGACAAATCCTGACATATAAGTTATCCTTCCAATAATAGAATTAAGCTTGAACTCAGATTTTCTTTTCTTGTTCAATCCCTTAGTGTCTATTTTTCCAAAACTATCAAGAAGAAGATGTTCCTTTTCTTTCGGATATCTGAATGATCTTGAGTTCTCCATCTTATCTTTGAAAATCCCTTTGAAATTTCCCAGATAATGGATTAATGCTCCTGCAATGAAATCAGACGGTCTATTGTAAAATGATTCTTTAAGGTAATGATCTCTGTTATGATAAAAGAATCGTGTATAATCTTTATTCTCTCGGATTGATTTGAAGTCAAGCTTGCTTGATTCGCAAAAAGCACCGATAGCTTTCTCGAGCCCGAGATCGATCTGGTTGAATTCTGTTTTTTCATCGGATTGGACGGGCCTATCCATCAAATGAGGCAATATGTATCCTGCATAGGATATGAAATCATTTGCACGGCATAATACCTCTCTCAATTCCTTTTTATGAGAATAGTCCTTGTGCTTTTTTGGAGCCTTATCATCGTTTCCCCCCGATTCTTCCACGAGAAGATTGAATAAACTCATCTTATTCCCATCCATTTTGCTTTTCATGAGAATTTGAAATTCAAATATGTTTATTAATGTTTCTGTTCAGAATTTAGAGACAATTCTCACTTCTTCTCGACGACTGCTCTTCCATCGGCAAAGCTCCTTATGTAGAACTTAGTCTCCTTGCCGTACTGCGAAAGGACCTTGTTGAGCATCCCGTACTCGCCCCTGACCCTGTTTGGCGCACCTGTGAACACAAGAAGGTCATTCACTGCGCCTAAAAGATCCTTCTTGTTCTTGGCCTCCAGCACAACGATATAATCAGCCTTGTCTGAGAGGGTTATGTCCACGCCAATGGCAGGATACTGCGCCTTTATCGTGTCACGTGCTTTCTTTAGTCCATCGCTCACCTTTATTATCTGCTCAAGGTTCTGCGATTCCAGATGGTACTGCGGTAGATTGAATGTCAGTTCTGTTTTCATGACAAAAAGGATTTCGTTGCAGTATATAAAAATTTCGTCAGCTTGGGTGGCTGCGTTCAGAAATCAACAACTATCTTCCCGTTCTTCTCGTCAATCTCTTTTATCAAGTTCTCATCCTTGTATTTCTTCTTCAATTCTTCCCAGCCTATCTTCTTCCGGTCAAGGTTTATGTTCTCGAGCAGCCCCTTGACTTCCTGATAATGCTCGTAGATAAGCTCTCCTTTGCGCTGGTTCTCGACAATGCCTTTTTCCAGCTCTTCGAGGCGGGCTTTCTGCTTATCTAGCACCACGCGAATCTTGTCGTGCTTGGTCTTTCTCTCCTTTGCCTCTTTCTGGTCAGAGACAGAGACAACTTTCTCGGATAAGGAGTCCAGCGCTGAGTTGAAGCTCTCAAAGCTTTGCTTTTCTTTCTCTTTGTGGAGCAGCATATCAAAAGGAACCATCTCGCCGTCAACTATGTTCGCTTTTATTTCCTCGTCCAATAGCTTCTTCATCTCGCGAAAGAGCAGCATCAATTTCTCCTCGGAAAATTGTCTCTTTGACTTGTCGATTCCTGCCCGCAGGCACATCTCCTCAGAGTATAACCCTCCAAGGCCTATCTCGACTGCGAGCATCTTTACGATGGAATCAAATGCTGATGAGGATATTATCTTCCCGAATTCCAGGTCTGTAAGCTTGAGAGGGTTTGCCTGCTCCGGAGGATAATCATAAACAGTCCCTCCTCTGACAGTCCTTGCCTGCCAGTTCTGCGATTCAAGAAGCCCTCTTATGCGCAGGTTCTCATCCACAAGGATCATGTTGCCTTTGCTGAATAGCTCGCAGATGAGTATTGATTCTCCTTCCTTTGTATCAAAGACAATCTCAAGTATCCGCTCAAAGCCCCGCTGGCGAATCTCCTTTATCCTCGCGTTGCCAAGATGCTTTCTCAGAAACATACAGAAGCCTGGCGGAGTCTCAGGGAATATCTGTTTGTGCTCAGTGAGATAGACCAAGCCCGGCAGCTTTATGCGGAGCATGCTCTTCCCTGAGCCGGTCTTATGGAACACAAACAGGAACTCTCTCTTTTCGTCGGCCTGCTCAAACACCTTGTCGATCCTGGCGCCGACTAATTGCTGGAATTCCCTGATAAGGTAATGCAGGTCTAGGCTGGTGATTTCTGATTTCATGATACGCGATAACAAATTACAGTATTTAAATTATCGCACTGTGACTGCCTTGGCCAGATTCCTCGGGTGATCAATTGGCCTTCCAAGAGAGTCTGCAGCGTAGTACGCTATCATCTGGCCTACGATTGAGGCAAGTATCCCGAACTTCCCATCATTATCAGTATGTATGTAGACTGTGTTCTTCTCGTCCTTCAGCTTCGGGTTGTTGGTGATCATTATTATCTTTGCGCCTCTGGCTTCTACTTCTTTTGTGTTTGAGATGATGTCCTGGTCGTTCATGTTCACAAGGCTTATGACTGGCGTTCCTTCTTCGATAAGTGCCATTGTCCCGTGCTTGAGCTCGCCACCCATCATTCCCTCGGCATGGATGTAGCTTATCTCTTTGATCTTGAGCGCAATCTCCCTTGCGACAGGATAAGTCAGGCCTCGACCGATGACATAGGCGTCTTTCGCCTTGGCAATCTCCGCCGCCATCCTCTTTATCTCTTCTTTCTTATCGACAAGCGCTGTTATCTTTTCAGCCAAGTTTGTCAGGTTTACCTTGAAGCCGAACTCCTGAGCAATCTTCAGCAGCAACGCTGTCTGATTGACAAAGGCCTTTGTACTTGCAACAGATACTTCCTGCCCCGCCACTATATTCAGACTTATCTCGCTCATGCGCTGGATTGTAGAATAAGGCACGTTCACGATGCTTGCTATCTTTGCGCCTCGCTCTTTTGCATATTTCAAGGCGTCGATGACGTCCATTGTCTCTCCGCTCTGGCTGATGGCGATGACCAGCGTGTTCTTGTCGATGTTGGCGAAGTGCCTGAACTCTGAGGCAATGAGGGTCTGGGTCTCCACTCCAACCTTGTGAAGGTAATATGCTCCGAGCAGCGACGCATGATAGGATGTGCCTGAGGCGGCGAAGAACACCTTCTTTGATTTCTTCATCAGAACCATGAGCCTATCAAATTCTTTCTTTTGCTCATGAGCGAGCGAGAAGAGCATCCTCTCTACGACAACAGGCTCTTCCTCTATCTCTTTCAGCATGTAGTGCTTGTATTCTTTTTTTACTGATTCTTCCTGCGACCATGAGAACTCCTGCACTGTTTTCTTCAGCAGTTTTCCTTTGCAGTTGTAGAATTTGTAAGAATCATCTGTTATTATCGCGTATTCATCATTCTCGAAAAAGATTGCCTTGTCAGTCATGTCTGAGAACGCATATATGTCGGAGGCAAGCATGAGCATGTCATTGCATATTCCGAGCACGAGTGGAGAGTCTCGTTTCAGGGCGTAGATTTTGTTGTCTCCTTTGATCATGACAAGGATGGCGAATGTCCCTTCTGCCTCTTTCATGAAATCAACAATTACTTTTTCAATCTTATCATTCTTCAGCTTCTCTTCAAAGTAATGTGCTATGACTTCTGAGTCTGTCTGCGAGCGGAAGCCGTGGCCTTTTGATTCCAGCTCTTTTTTCAGGTCCATATAGTTATCGATTATGCCATTATGGCAGATTATTATTTTCTCGTCGCAGGATAGGTGCGGGTGCGCGTTCTCGACAGTCACGCCGCCGTGAGTGCACCAACGCGTGTGAGCGATGCCAAGCCTTGTCTTGCTCTCTCCCAGGACAACTATCTCTCCGATGTTCTTCTTCAGGTCAGAGCAGTCATAATAGCCGAAAGAATCATATCCCCTGTACTCGAGCCTCTTGAGCCTTTCAAGCAGGAACCTTGATTCGAATTCTTTCTTTGAAGCGATTCCTATTATTCCGCACATCAGCCTATCCTCCCGAGGAGTTCTTCGAACTCGTAAAGGTTCTTCACATGATGGTCAGCATCGCCCTTTAGAGCATTGTCCCTTCTCGTGATCTGCACTGAGACCATACCTAGCTGCTTTGCAGCGAAGAGCTCTATATCCGGGTTGTCTCCGATGACAACCACCTGTTCAGGCTTTGCCTTGTGCTGAGCTGCGAGGTCTTTGAAAATATCTTTTCTTCCCTCAAATCCGTCAGACTCATCTATTATGATGTCATCAAAATAATGCTTTATGCCGAGAACGTCTATCTTTTTCAGCTGGATAGCCTTGGTTCCTGAAGTCACAAGCGCCTTCTCATATCCGAGCTTCTGGAGCACTACAACATCAAAGAAAGGCTTGATGTCAGACAGGTCCATGTCCTCGTATGCTGACATGCCAATCTTCCTTGTCCTGTCAGAGAGCTTTAGTTCATGGGCAAGGACTCGGAAGCTTGTGAACGAGTATTTCTTTCTCAAAGACTCTTCCTGCCTTTTTGTGAGGCCTGCCTTCTTCATCCTCATTATCATCTCCTCAAGGACTTTTACTCCTAACCGGCCGTATGTGTCAAACAATGTGTTGTCCAAATCAAAGATAATCAGTTTTATCATATTAAAAACCTCTTATACTGCGAATCAGATATTCATGACATTCAACATCAGATACTCTTATCGCTTGATGCTCATTATGGTCTTGGCGAGCTTGTCAGGGTCGTGGCGGGCGAGGTGTATGTCGTCGAGCAGGTTTGCCCTGATTATCTTGTGATGATTGTCCTTGGCGTCAGGCTCGACGAACTCAGAGCCTTCCTTAGCGTATTTCTTCAACAATAATTCCGCTGGCCTCTTGTCGTTGCAGATGACAAAGTCCAATGACTTCTTTCCCAGGTATTTCTCTATCTCTGCTATGAAAACAGATGATTTGAAGCGGGTGGTCTCTCCAAGCTTTGTCATGATGTTGCACACATAGACCTTCTTGGCCTTTGAGCTGTTGATGGCCTCTTTCATCCCGCCGATGATGATGCTTGATATCACGCTGGTGTATAGATCTCCCGGGCCAATTATTATCTTGTCAGCCTCACGTATGCTTTTCAGCGCTTCCTTGTAGGCCTTGACTTTCGGCACAGTGAAAAGCTTCTTTATGTGAAGATTAGGATCGTGCTTCGGGATGTCGATGTTGGTCTCACCGACCACCACTTGGTCATTCTGGAGCATGGCAGCCAGTTGGCAGTTAGTGGTTGTGACAGGAAACACTCGGCCTTTGATATTGAGAATCTTGGCTGCTTCTGAGATTGACGCTTCCTCTGAGCCAGTGATCTCTCTTAGTGCAGTTAGGAAAAGATTTCCGAAGCTGTGGCCCTCAAGGCCTTGCCCTTTCTCGAAGCGGTACTCGAAGAGCTTTCTCAGCATGCTAGCCTCTGGACTCAGAGCGATGAGTGCCCTGCGCACATCGCCAGGCGGAAGAAAACCAAACTCATCTCTCAATCTTCCTGTGCTTCCGCCAGAATCAGTCATTGAGATGACGGCAGTCAGCTCGACATCGTACTTTTTCAGGCCGCGGAGCGCAGTATAGGATCCTGTTCCTCCTCCGATGACGACAATCCTCTCCTTTCTCCCATTGACTCTCTTTTTCTTCATCAAAGAGCGATGGTGCTATAATCATTTATAAGTTTAATGAAAAAGGAGTCTATAAAGCAGTGATGCGATGTGAATTTCCTTAACGTAATCTCATCGGGCGCGCCTTAATCGTGGAAGAATCCTATTCCGGCGCGGGTTATATAATATGAGAAATGAAAACAGTTAAAAACAAAGGCACTTCAGAGAAAAGCATGTGGCCTTTTGAGGATGCTAAGACAACGGAAATAAAGAAGATCGTCAAGAACATAACATCTTTCCTTGCGAAGCGGCTAAAGGATCGCGGCCTAATCTCACTTTATCTCGCAGGATCAATCCTTTCCAGAAAGGAGCGGGTTCCTGACAGCGAAATAGATTTCTTCGGGATAATGAGCCTTGAATTCTATCCTGAAGATGAGAAAAAAATAAACTTGACGCTTGAAAATCTCAGGAATAGCCTGTGCGGCGGATACGAATGCAGGTTTAGGGGAGTATTCCTGCAAGAGCTCAAGGATGGGAAGCCCGTAAGCCCGATGGGAAACATAGCCAGGCCAGAGAGGCTGGCTCAGCGCATACCCTTTTTCAAGCTTGTCTGGGGGAAAAAGTTTGATTATAAAAAATATTTCGTGAAACCAATGAAACTGAAGGAAGAGGCAGAGTTCCTCATCAGCCAGCTGACTGATATGATGAAAGATCTTAAAGGAGGGAATCAAGAATTTCCCATTGCGGATTTTCCTAAGTTCATAATAGAGCTTGTGTGCGTAGAAGCGCAGCTATACCTGGGATATAAGTATCATCCTGGGAGAAAAAGGCTTCAGCGCTTCTTCAGAAAGGAAGAGAATCACATAATCCACAAGGCGATGGAACTCAGGGAAAGGAAAGCAGGGCTGATTGAGATGGTAGAGTTCTGCAAAGACATAGAGAAATACATCCGTAACCTGAGAAAAAAGCTCAGACAGGAATAATAAACTCACAAGCCAAACGTCTTCTCGAACTCTTTCATCTGGCTGAACTGCTGTATGAACATGAACCCCTTCTCTGTTATTAGTAGCATCTTTCTCTCTTCTTTCGCCTCTTCCTCGATAAGCTTTTTCTCTATCAGCTCGTCAAGGTAGAGCTTCATCTGGTTGTGTGATAGGTTTGCCTTGTACATGAGATGAGTCGGCTTGATCCTGCCCCCTTTATTGCTTATGGTCTGGAGCATATCATTTATTATCTCAATTCTACTTCGTTTTCCTTGCATTTCGCAGCACCAATATGAATGTGTAGAGAAGGAACAGATATCCTATCAGCTGGACCAATTCTGCTATTATGTATAACAGGTAGCTTTGGCCTGTGAGCATGAACATGAACTGGCTTAGCGTGATCACAGCAAAGCTGATACCAAGCAGCAGCGTGTTCTTGTACTTGTTCTTCTTATAGGCAAGGAAATATCTCCTGGTGGTCGCAAGGACGAAAAGGAATGCTGTCAGGTAGAGCAGATGGTAGTTGAACCTTGTAAAATAAGTTGATATGAGTATGAAATAGGCTATTATGACGTAATTCATGGATAATTCGTCCTTTGAAGTCAGGGCGTAGAGTATGTAGAAGCCAAAGAGCGTCAGCAGTGAATATAGCAGGAAGCCGAAGGCCGGGATGACTGTATAGGGCCTGAGAATCTGCACTCCCAACAATGAGATGGTGAGATTCTGGGTGTGGAGCGCAGGCGAATGGCTTATTATGTTGGCAAGTGTCTTTACTATGAATGATCCGCCCAGCAGCACGAAAGCCGCCGATAATATCAGGTGCCTCTTGTTCTTCTTGTCAAGCAGGAAGTTCCTGAAGGCGAAGATGCCTATGATAAGGAGCACGACTGCGCTTATGACATCGATTGTGATGTCCTTTCCGTAGAACCCCGGCGGACTATAGACGAAATCGTACCAGTAAACCATATTAGAGTAGTGAAATACGTGTTTTGGTTTAAAAAGCTTGTGGATTTCAATTAGGTATTATCGCTTCACAGCGTATATATAAGCCCTTCACCATAATAAAGGGTAACATGATCATCAAGGATGCATTCACCGACGGAAACCCACTGTTCCGTGAAGAGTCCGATTATGTTGATTGCAGCGAACAAGAGTTCGCTGAGATGAGAAAACGCGACGCGTTTTCCCATTACACCTCCGTGCCTGAGAACAACCAGGGGCAGGGTTTCGAACACCTCGTCGGCCTTAAAAGCTTCGAGATTGAATTTCTGCTTCGACGCGCGCCAAGGCGTCGATGAACCCATCGTTGCAAAAACCAAAAACCTTTACCCAAGGAACCCAACCAAACGCAAGCAAGCAACGAAACCCGCCCCGAAAGTTCAGGCGAACAAGCAAAATTCTTTCAATCAGCCTTTTTCTCGCTTCGCTCAAAAGTCTGGCCAAAAAGATTAGTGTGAGACTTACGCTGTTGCGAAGTCTCACTCCATGCGGCTTACTGAGAATCACATCAGGACACTTCTGCTTTCTTAACCTCTCATTATCAGGCTTACAACAAATTTGTATATCATTATCCCTAGGAAGAAGTAGACCAGGCTTGTCCTGACTCCGAGCATTATGAGTATGAAGTAGATTCCTGCGGCGACGTCCAGCACGCTAAGAAAGCTTCCGCGGAAAAGGAAACCTTTTCCGATAAAGTAGGCTGCTCCCATCAGGACGAATCTCCAGCTGTGCATCCAACCGAAGTGCGTCGCCAGCATCAGGCCTGCGAAGAGCAAGTCCAGAAATCCTAATAAGATCATGAATACCATCGGTTCCCCAAAAATAAGTTATCTAAATTGTCAAAAGTCTTCTAGTACTCAATGCCTTTTCTCGCATTGATTCCTTTGTTGTAGGGGTGGGCTATGCTTTTTATATCATTCGCATAATCCGCCAGCATCAATATCTCATGGGGGAATCCTCTGCCGGTGAGCACCAACTCGAGCTTCTCAGGCTTTCCTATGACTAGCTCTTTGACAAAGCCTTTTGTCAGCACTCCTGCGCTGAGAGCAGGCCCAAGCTCATCGATTATCAACAGGTCGTAACTCTCGCTTGCCGCCAGCTCGAACGCATGCTTGACGAATGCCTCGCACTTCTTCTGCTCAGAAGCCATCTCCTCGGAAGAATATTTCTTGAAAAGAGGATGCTTTGAAGAGTACTGGAGATACTTCACTCCGAGCTTTTCTAGCACTGCCTTCTCAGAAGTCTCTGATTTGAAGAGTTGAGCCACCATGACTTCCAAGCCAGCGCCGAGAGCGCGAATAGCCAAGCCGACAGCTGCTGTCGTCTTCCCTTTGCCGTCTCCGGTGTAGATGTGGATAAAGCCTTTCATGACAGTCACCAGTTTCGCGTCAACGCGTCATCCGCCATCAAGCAATGATTTGCATCGGCAAATCTTGCGGGCGATGACCGACGGGGGTCGGCCCCTCCGGGGTGTCGGTAGCGTTGACGCGCAGTAATGATTTTTTTGTTTCAGCTGCACTCGCTGTATCCGCAGTTAGCTGCGCACTTAACGCATCCTTCGACGTATGCCAGCGGCCCTCCGCAGATTGGGCATGCTCCTGTGAGCTGCACTCCTCTCGGCGCTCCATTACCATTTTCTTCTCCTTTCTTTGGCTGTTCGGTGTAGTTGCTGAGAGCGCTCTGCTGGGGTGGAGGCCCGAACTTTACTCCTAACTCGTTCATGTGCTGCTCAAGAGCTTTTCCAATCGCGTCTGCACAGGATAATATCCTCTGCTGGCCAAAGCCTGACGGCCTGTGGCAGCTGATGCCTCTGAGTTCCATTATGACTTCCTTCGGATGGATTCCTGACCTAAGAGCCAATGACACTAGTCTTCCGATGGCTTCTGCCTGTGAGTCTGCACATCCTCCTGCTTTCCCCATCTGGTTGAATACTTCGAATATCTCTCCGTTCTCATCCTGGTTTATCGTAACATAAAGATTTCCGCAGCCAGTCACGACCTTTCTCGTGGCTCCGAAGGTCACTGTAGGCCTTTTCCTCTTGACAAGCAAAGCTTTCTTATCAGCCTCTGACACGGCAGCTGTTTCTTTTTTCTTGTCTGTGACTGTGTTGATGACCTGCTCAGTTCTGCTTCCATCCCTATAAACAGTCACTCCTTTGCATCCGAGCTCAAAAGCCATCTCATATACTTTTCTCACGTCTTCCTCTGTCGCGTCATGCTTGAAATTGACTGTCTTGCTGACTGCGTTGTCTGTGTATTTCTGGAATGCTGCCTGCATCCTTATGTGATATTCAGGGCTTATGTCGTGGGAGGTGACAAATGCTTTTCTGATCTCACGCGGCACTTCTTCGATGTCTGCTACGCTTCCGGTGGCGCATATCTTTTCCATGACCTCTTTTGAGAGAAAGCCTGCTTCCTTTGCCTTTGACTCGAAAAGAGCGTTCATCTCCACAAGCACATCTCCTTTATGGAGTATGTGGCTTCTCTTGAAGGCGATGGCAAAGAGCGGCTCTACTCCGCTCGAAGCATTGGCTATTATGCTGATGGTACCGGTAGGAGCGATGGTTGTCGTGGTCGCATTCCTCAGCAACAGCTCTTTGCCTTTGAAGTTCTTTGAGTTCTTATCGAATATGCTGTCCTTGAAGTTTGAGAACACTCCTCTGACCTTTGCTAATTCCACTGACGCCTTCTTTGATTCATCATCAAAGAACTTCATGATTTTCTCAGCCACCCTGACTCCTTTGTCAGAATTATAGGCTATGTCCATCTTTATGAGCAGGTCGGCAAATCCCATCAGGCCAAGGCCTATCTTCCTGTTGGCTTTGGTCATCTGCTCTATCTGCGGCAATGGATAGTTGTTCATGTCTATGACGTTGTCAAGGAAGTGGACTGCCTTGTGAGTGATTTCTTTCAGGCGGTCAAAGTCTATAGCTCCGTCCTTGACAAAATTAGCCAGGTTTACCGATCCGAGATTGCATGACTCATAGGGCAGCAAAGGCTGCTCGCCGCAGTTATGGACTATTATGCCGTTAGCGATGAATGAATGAGTGACTGGCTCTGTCAGGTCATAAACTTCTCGCAAGCCTTGAGGCTCTATCGAGACCACTCTGTCTTCGAATCTTGTATTGTAGAATCCTATTTTCTTAAGATGAGCTATTTTCTTTTCATGCTTTCCGCATAAGAAGCCGATCTTGTCCATGAAGAGCGGAATCATGTTCTTGCTTACCTGAAGCTCATAAAGTATTCCGTCTGATTCATAAAGCCTTAACTCTCCGCGAACAGTCTTATATTGGAATGAAAGCCTCTTATTCCTATGCCTCTCGTAAATAGTTGCTTTTATTCCCATGTTAAGCAGCAATAACTGGGTTCCTTTCAGCAATTCCCTGGATTTTGAGCTTAGCCTGATGTAATTTGTGTTATTCGGATTGTTTGTTGATATTGTCCCGTCTGATGTGAATAATCCTTGCAAAAATCCTTTTACTGCACTCTCAGGCGCTCTGAACAAGGATGCAGGAACTTCTTTCTTATCAGCCTTCACAGGCTTGACTCCGAGCTCTTTGAAAAAATCCACAAAACCATTTGAATGATATGATAAATGGATTACTTTATTCTCCCGCAGCACTTCCTTAATCTCTTTCCCATATAACTGATTAATGAATGGTTTCAGATGTTCAAGCACAGACATATCATCCTGGCTGAATGTGAAGCCAACGCGAACATTTCTTCCTTCGCTAAGCCATCCATCCCCGACTAGCCAACCGATTGTCTGTCCCAGCTCTTGGGACCATCTGGCAGCGTATTTTGATTTTACTCCCAGCTCATCATCAGTATTGAAGCATCCGTTTCCTGATTGTATAAGCACCTCATCCTGTATTGTAAGTTTTCCTAGCTCTTTCCATCCTTGAGTCGTCAATATCTTATGGTTGTCTGTCGCTAATAATTCGTAGCCTGATTTTGTTATCAGCTTAAACACAGGCTTTGTCCCTGTCATCACAACCTTGCTTATCTTTTGGCTGGATACTCCTTTTTGCTCAAGCAATAATCTGTTATTAGATGAGTAATTAAGGGCGCGCGCATCAGTTGTCACATCAACAGCATAATAATCAGCGGCAAGCTCTTTTATAGGGATCATTCCTTTACTTGTGGGAACAAGTGTTTCTCCTACGACGCACGGGTTTGTGCTCTCGATCTCTCCGACACCAGGAGTCGGGTTGAATTCATTTATCTGGTCTATGAATACTATCCCTGGCTCGCCATTGGACCAGGCTCTCTTGATTATTATGTCGAACACCTTCCTTGCGCTAAGAAGGATGTGGCCGTCGCGCACGAGTCCTATCTCTTCGTTTGTGTGAACATTGATTATCTTGTTGTCAGAATTTATCCTGAGCGCTGAGGGGTCCTTGTGCGTCTGCTCCTGAATCATGAGAAGCTGCTCTGAGGTGTAGTGGGTCTTGTTCTGCGGGTTGATTAGGTTGTAGTATTGGTTCTTCTGCGCTGCCTGCATGAACTTGTCAGTCATGGCCACAGAAAGGTTGAAGTTGGTTATTGCTTGGTTATCATCCTTTGCATAGATGAAGCTTATTATATCAGGGTGGTCAATCCTCAGGATTCCCATGTTGGCCCCTCTTCTCGTGCCTCCCTGCTTGACCTCTTCTGTTGTGCTGTTGTACATCCTGATGAAAGATACAGGCCCTGGAGAGGTTCCGTTGGTGGTCTTTATGCGCGAGCCATTGGGCCGAAGCCTTGAGAACGAGAATCCTGTGCCTCCGCCTGATTTATGGACCATGACTGCGTCGAAGAGAGTCTGCATGATGCTTGTCATATCATCCTCTATAGGGAGGACAAAGCATGCTGATAGCTGCTGGAGCTCTCTTCCTGCATTCATCAGCGTAGGTGAGTTGGGCATGAAATCAAGTGATATTATCATGTCATAGAATTCCTTGGCTGTCTTCTTTATGTCTGTCTCAGGATCATATATCAGGTCTGCCTGGCTTATGTTCACAGCAACCCTGGCAAATAGGTCTTCCTCAGTCTCAGATAGCTTCCCTACCTGGTCTTTCATCAAGTATCTTCTCTGGAGGACCATCTTGGCGTTGCTGGTGAGCTTGACCTTCTTCTTTGTCAGTTCTTTCCTGATCTTCTCGATATCTTCAGCTTCCATTTTTGGTTTCATCATAATCCCTCATTTCCTCTTGGCTTTCAATCGTGAACCCTTCCTTGGACTCTTGTGGGAAATTTCGCGAAATTTCTCACCCCAAAAACCGCACAATGAAAATCCCGATCTTTAGATAGCACGATTTTTGCGGTTTTTGTTGTTAACATGATTGACGTATTCCTTTAGGAGCTTGACTTCTTTCTCGAACTCGTGTATGTCCTGGAATGACCTATACACCGAGGCAAACCTTATGTAGGCCACTGAGTCAAGCCTCTTGAGCTGTTTCATGACAAGCTCCCCTATGAATGAGCTCTTGACCTCAGGCACTCCCTTGTTCCTGAGATTTTTCTCGATGTCATCCGCTGCCTTGTTTATCTGGTCTAGGCTTATCGGCCTTTTCTCGCAAGCTTTGAGAAGTCCGCGCCTGAGCTTCTCCTTATCAAACCCTTCCCTGTTGCCATCCTTCTTGATGATCCGTAGGTTGAAGCTTTCCATCTTCTCATAGGTGGTGAATCTCTTCCCGCACTTGAGGCACTCACGCCTCCTGCGCGTGACATCTTCCCCAGTCTCCCTTGTCTCAACAACCTTTGTCTCGTGATACGAGCAGAAAGGGCACCTCATGAACCAAAACCCCCTAAGTCACTACCCCCTAGAGATAGTGTATCAGCCTCTTTTAAACCCCTGCATATTGGGTTCGCCAGCTTTCAGAGTATGTTGGGGTTTTTAAATATTTTCATACTCAAAAATATAATTCAGAAAACAACATTAGAAAAAACATGATGTTGAAAGGGCATGTTGAAAGACACATAATAAAGAATAAAACTGGAATGAATCAGATAATCTTCTTGTTCCCTTCGAGGTCAGTTATGTGTATCGCGTTGACAGGGCAGACCTTAGCAGCCTCATCTATGCAGTCGAGCTCATCTACCTCTGCCTTCTTTGGCTTGGCCTTCTGGCCATCAGCAGTATCCTTGAGGTCAAAGCCCTCGTCGCAAGTAGCAGCGCAGGCGCCGCAGCCGACACAGGCAGTCTCATCCACTTCAATCTTGAATTTAGCCATAATGAACCAAAAACTCCAAGTTTATTTATAAATCTACTGCTTGGGCTTCTTCTTGAGAAACGTATTCATTTCAGAGACCATCTCGTCAATCTGCTTTCCGTCCATGCCATGTCCCATGCATCCCTGCTCTATGGATTCATAGGCAGTCATTCCGCAGCCGATGCAGTGCATGCCGTGCCTGAACATGACTTCCACGGTCTCGGGGTGCTTCTGGACGACTTCGCCGATGAGCATGTCCTTTGTGATGGTGTCCTTCGGAGCGCTATCTTTCGCTGGCTTTGCCGCGGCTTTCTTTGGAGCAGACTTCTTCACAGATACTTTCTTCTTTACAACCATGATATCACCTTTTCATCAAAGAGGAAAAGGGGTATTTATAAATTTTAAGAATCATTTCTTCTTCTTGGCATTATCCAGCAATACCTGTATGAAGTTCTGGTATTTGGCATGGTCCTTTACCTTCTCCTCAAAGGGTTCTTTGTAGGGCGTGTCATCGAGCATGGCCTTCTCCATGTAGAGCTTTGGCCTCGGCTTGTTCGATTTCCGCTCATAGGCCATGTAGTAGTCGAACGGGTCCTCGACAAATCCCTGCCGTGGCTTTATGAAGAGCGAGTAGTTGAACATGCTCTTGTCAAAGCCTATTGTTATTATCCTCATCTCCTTCATCGCAGGGAAGAGGAAGAATGCAACAGCCAATCTCATCAATCCTGATATGAGGAAGAGTGCCTTTATGCTCTCTTTTGTGGCTGGCATCATGCCAAGAAGCATCCCGCCGGTCATGGCCCCGATGAAAACAGCCATGCCATGCAGCAGGTTAAAGTAGGAGACGTACTTGACCCTGTTTTCCTTGTCAGAGGCATCGAAGATGAAGTTACCTACTGCTAGGTTGAAGCCTCCCCATGCCGCGCCGGATATTATAGTGACCAATATTAGGTACACATAATCTGCGCTGAACAGGTAAAGGAGGGGAACTAATGGGATTAAGAGCCCTGTTATGATTATCACAATCCTGCTTCCTTTCTCATCATTTATCTTCCCCCAAAGGCCAAGGAATAGGAAGCTTGATAGTATCTCGACCGCAGAAATTATCGTGAACTGCCAGTAGGAGAAGCCAAGGAACTTGAGCTCGTACACCGCAAAGAACGGCGAAGCCACCGAGACCGATATCCTGAATAGGCATATGAACATGACAAACTTGCCGTAATCAGACTTAGGCAGCTCCCGGAGGAACCGAAGGAGGGTAAAATCTGACTTTTTCTTGAATATCAGCGCTGCGCTGAAAGATTTTTTCTCATACATCAATGAGATGAAGAAGGCGGAGATTATCCTTGCCACCAACGCCACTGAAAACAATACCACGAAACCTTCGTACACGTTAGTGACAGAAAATCTCTGCAGGATCCAGCCAGCCGCAAACGTAGCTACGAAGCATACAAGAGCAATTATCTTGTTCCTCTTGCTGAAAAAGCTCCCTCTCTCGTGCTCTGAGACCAATTCTCCCATGAGGTTTCTCCAGAGCGGCTGGCCGAATGCGCCGAACATAGCTATCAATACCATGAACAATAGCATGTAAGTTCCTGACATCCCTTCCTTCGCGAACTTAGGGATGAGAAGCAAGGGAAGCCATAGCGCTGCTTGTATAATGTAGGAAAAGACTATCAGGTATTTCCTTGAGCGGAAGCTCTCGCTGGCCTTAATTGCCAAGAGCTGGAAGAATGATGCGAATAGGTCGGGAAGCGAAGCGAGAAGAGAGATTATTATGGTGGATGACTTCAGGAAAAGGGCGTATGGAACTATGAACGGAGTGGTGAAGCCGTCCATGATGTTGAAGAACGAGCCGTCGAGTATGGAGCGGCGAAGGCTTCTCTTTATCTTTTTGTCTTCGGGCTCTTCCTGCCTGAACTTCTGCGTGAACATTTCGGAGCCTTACGAAATGATGTGTTTATAATGCTTTCTGTGAAAAGAGAAGCTTAATCTATTTAGAAAACGATTCCGCGATTACAGCTTTTTCTTTCAGCTTGAACAATCCAACCGTTCTTTTCCCTCCTTTGAGCTGGCTCTCATACTTGTTTCTTATAATCCAGTATTCTTTTGGGTCGACAGAAAACCTCAGCTCGACCTTCACAACATCAAGCCTCTTGAGCTCAGAGAGTATTTTTGCCTCGTCAAATTCGCATTCACAAAGAACTTTGAACTTGTTCTTGAAGAAAGGGCTGTCAAGCTTCTTGTCTGACGTGAAGAATGCCTGCTTTCCGCGCTCATAGAACTCGGCTCCGGTCTCTTCGCAGAGCTCTCCGAGCAACTCTGCTTTTTCCACCGCAGGGTCTGCTTCGTAGAGGAATGCTTTGAGCTTATCACTATTATTCATAGTTGATCCAGGCTTGTTTTTCATGACTGTTCCTACGGGCAAGAGCACTGCGCTTCTCTCGCACTGCTTAAGCTCGCCAAGATATGTCGTCAGCCTGTTAAGCTTGCCAGAGACAGATATATACTCTTTCTCGCACTCAAAGGGAACATCCCTTATCTGCGGCGGGAGCTCGATAGCGATCCTGGTTGTCAGCCTAGAATATTTTTTTATCAGTTCGCTGATGTCTGGCTTTATCGAGCTTATTGAGCGGGAATCCTCTGCAGGTAATCTCTCAGGGTCGCAGAAGACAATCTCAACGCCTTTGAGCTGCGAAATCAGATTATCATCAAGCACGTCTCCGATTATGAAATCGATGTTCTTTATCTTCAATGTGTTGGCGTTCCTCTTCGCATTCTCAAGCTTTCTCTCATCAATCTCGACGGCGAATACTTTCCTGCATCGCTTAGCGAACTCAACCGCTTGGAATCCTATGCCAGCGCCCAAGTCTGCGATGGCTTCGCATCTCAATCGCTCTGCGCGGTGCTTTGCCACAAGCTCGTTTGTCGCCCAGCGAAGATCATCTCCTTCATGATGGAGCCTGTTCTCTTTTGAGTGCTTCTCAAAAGCTTTCTTCCCAGAATTTTTTTTAGGGTTTTCCATTTTTTATTTTTTCCTGTATGCTTTTATTATTATGATATTCTCTGCAGGCCAGCCGGCAGCATTGAACCTCACATTTGTTTTGGTGGAGTTTATCGCTGACAGGACATCAAATCCTGAGCTGATATTCCCGAATACTGCAAAGCCTGGAGTCGATGGCGGATTATAGTCGAGGTTTGGGTTGTCTGCGAGGTTTATGAAGAATCCGTTGGTGGCAGAATCAGGCGCTGCCTGATGGACCATGGCAATGGTCCATGCCTTGTTCTTCAGGCCGTTGTTCGATTCAAGGATTATCGGCTCATGGGTCGACTTCTCGCGGAATTGGGAAGTATAGACTCCTGCCTCGATGAATCGGCCGGGCACTATCCTGTGCATCAGCAGGCCATCATAATATTTCTCGTCAACATATCTCAGGAAATTATCGACAGTCGCGGGAGCGCGTACCCGGTCAAGCGAGAGCTCGATATTCCCTTTTGTGGTCTCAAGCACCACGACCGGGTTTGGCTCGGCATCTTTTGCTGATTTTGAAATGATAATGAACAGCATTGCCGCCAATATCAGCAATATAAATAAAAAAGATAATGCCGACAGGATTTTTTTCTTCTTTTTTCTGTGTTTAGCCATGACGGTATCCTATTGTGTCAGTGTTATTCAAAAATGTTTCTGAAACTTCATGAGTGATGTAATCTTTCACAGTCTTATTGTCGTCAGCCCATGTGAAGATGCCGGTTATCCTTTTGCCGGAGAGCAGTAATGGAAGCCATCGCCTGTCAGAATCCCACATATTATCGTACGGGATGTTTTTTATGCTAAACCACTCAGGTCTCATCTCATCAGTCTCAACAGGCTCTCCTTCCCAACGCCTGGCAAAATAGACGTGAACCGTCTGATCCCACTCTCTCTTGTTCGGAAAATAAAAATCAAGAATCGCCATCTTCGCCAGGTCACCCTTCTGGACCCGAAGGCCGCTCTCTTCATAGATTTCCCTTATGGCCGTGCCTCGTATTGATTCGCCGTTCTCTTTTTTGCCTCCGAATCCATTATAATTAGATGCACCCTGGCCTTTCTTCTTGAAGCCTAGCAGAACCCTGTGGTTGTCCAATAAAAAGCACAATGTTCGCTCTGTCACGGATTCAAAAACAGGCTGCTTTGAATAATCTTGCGTAGTCATCGTGTTCTTCATCACTTATTCAATTTCTCTGATAAGATCTTTTCGAGATCGCCTGTTTTCAGTTTTGACTTCCATTCACCAAATTCTTTTTCTATCCCGACAAAGACCTCGGTCTCGTCAGCCCCATCAACTTGGAAATATGGAGCTGATCCGGGGAATTTCTGCAGCGCATCATAAAGTATTGACTTATAGGCAGTCACATCTTTGTCGTATAAGGCCATATACAGCCTTATTCCTCCATACTTCTCTTTTATATCTGAGAGGCAGCTCTTCCTTGAGTGGTCGCGACCGGTGAAACCCTCCTTATCAAGCCTGTTATAGAGATAATCGATGACTTCATTTAGCTTATCCCAGCCATACGGATGAGGAGTGCCCCAATTAACTGAGGGACCATTACCAATAATTATCCCGTTGACATGACTCACTGCAAAAGAATATATAGATTTAGAATTCTCCTTAGCCGAAGCATCTAATAGTCTCTGCCACATATAAACCACCTCCTGATGGTCTTAGTCGTATTCAAGCTTTTTAACCTTGTACCCTCATTCATATGAATTCTGGTGATAAGAGTACTAATCGGCATATAAAGTTTACTAAAGTAGTTTTTAAACCGATTCTCCTTTATCTTGGTAAGAGGATCAAGAAATGTCAAGTCAAGAAATAAGGTTGGTCAAGGGAAGTCGAACCCATCAAATCTATGAACTATTTCTTCGCCAAGGGGCTTTGACAAGCACAGACATCCTTCAGTCATTCCCAGACATGAAAAGACATCACATATCCAAATACATGCAATTATTGATGGATAAGAGGATCATTATCCGTTCAGATAGGCGTTTTCAGAGTCCAGAGCGCAAAGAGTCTTCTATGTATGTTTATGGCATTAATGAGCGGTCTATTCAGCGCAGGGCCTACGAGCTCACATCAGCCGTTAAAGATGGGGGATTCCTTGTTGGCATTAGAAAAGCCATTTTAGATGTTATAAAAGACTCATCTGTTGGGTTTACGACAGCCGAGGTCATGATGGAACTTCGTAAGACTCTTGGGGAAAGTTATGATAATTGGGACTATGTTGGCACGACTTTAAGGGATTTCGTACTTGATAATAGCATAGCAAGAAGTGGTTTTCGTCTGCCGGTCAGTGCCATGATTCATGGCCGAAAGCCGGGTTTTGTTTATGGACGAGATGAACCGGCTGTATTCGAAAAAATTATTAAATTGATGCCAAAGGATGTCCGTAAGAGCTTTCTGGAGATCATAAAGAGTAATGAGATTTACCCTATTGATGTTTTAACTAAGCGTTTTGGCATTGATGACAGTACTTCCAGGATGTGGTACCGCAACCGTATCTTGCCCAGTAATTGGGTTAAAACATATTCTTATAAACAGCGTCTTTACTTTTACAATCCTCAACTTAATGAGGCTTTTGTCGCTGAAAGGGTCCCAAAGATTCATGAAGAGATCGTTATAAACAGCATTTTAGAGAATTCCAAGCTTGGAGATGCATTTGAAAAGCAGGCTGTTTTTTATTTTGTATGGTATTTGATTCTTAAGAGAGGACGTCAAATTCGTTTAAATAAGGACTTTCCTAAAAAAATCCCTTCCTGGTTTAGCCGTGATGATATCCGTAATCCGGAATATGTTGTGATGGATAAAAAAGGTGAACCTTCTGGCAAGACGTTAGTTGACGTTTGGCGTTTTGATAATGAGCCTTTTGATTATATGATATTTACTTATGATGATGTTCTTGAGGCTCCCTCAGAAGGTTATGTTATAAGCATTAAGCGAGATCAGAACAGAAAATATTTGGGTGTGGCTGGGAAGCGATACATGGCTGCAATGCACGGGTGTCTCAGTTTAGGTATGAGTCTTGATTGCAGGCCTCTTCCGAAACGTCAGCTTAGTCCGGTTCTTATTGTAAATGGGGTAAATAGCGATAAATTATTTCGGTTTGCTGATCGTATCGGCTGCGAAGTGCTTTATAAGTCACGTTTTCAGAAGATCGTGGAGCATTGCAACAGCCTTGGTATTAAGTACAGCGATGATGTGGTTTTGGAGCGCATGAGGACTGAATTTGATCTTCTTGAGAGGTATAAAAATCACGAGAGTGTATTATTGGGTAAAGTCACTCCTGAGCAACTGGTGAGGATGAAATCATGAAGTTAAAGAGCCATTTACAATATGAAAGGGATTTTTGTAATATGATGAAGACCGCTGGTTTTCATACTGAGAGGGTTGCTGCTTCTGGTAGACGCAAAGGAAGTGTATGTGACGCAGTCTTATTTACTTCAGGTAATTGTTTTTTAGTGGAAGTTAAGAGTACAAGGCATAAATTTTTTGACTTAAGTGGAGGATTGCATGGTATTGTTGAAGCTTGTGAGGGTCGGAATGTTTTGCCTTTAATCGCCGTTTATTTCAAGAGTCACCATAGCAGCGAGGGCCCTGGAAGGTGGGTTTTGAAGGTGATAAATAAAGAGTTAAGGAGGATTGATAAGCATGATAGATCCGAAGAAATTTAGACCTCAACTTGTGGGAACTGGAAATGTTGATTATTTCTTGTTTAACAAGGAGGTGGTTGCTATTGAACCAAAAATTGATGGAGTGCGATGTATTCTGTATAAGAAAGATGATGAGATTAAATTATTTAGTCGGCAAGGTCAGGATTGGACTGAGCGTTTTCGGGATATTATTCCTTCTTTGAAAGATTGCTTAATTTCGTCAGAAATGATATTGGATGGAGAAATGGCGGTTCTGCATAACGGTGAGATTACGACGTCATCTACCGTTCTTCGTAAAGATCTTGATGGAGGTCTCAAACGAGTGTTTTTCGCTTTTGATATTCTTTTTGTCGATGGATTGGAACTCATAAGTTCGCCTTTAATTCAAAGAAAACAGCATCTTGAGCTTTTAACACGCGATTCCGAATCTTTTCATGTAATTCCAACAGCCTACGTGGATAACAAAGAAGATGTTCTTTGTTTCTATAAGAAATGCATAGAGCGATTTGAAGGGGTGGTATTGAAAGATTTGGGGGCGTATTGCGAGAATTCCAGGTTTAATTGGTTGAAAATCAAGCCCATAAAAACTCTTGATATGAAGATCATTAATAAAGAGAGAAGCAAGGATGATAAAATGTTCTTATACTCTCTTGAGGGAGATGGAGAAAAATTAAATCGAATAATTAGTTCTATTAATGTCCCCATCGGATGCGTTGTTGAGATCGGTTTTGAGCAGAATAAAGGAAGTGAGAGAAAAAAGTTTCCTAAAATACTAAGAATGAGGGAGGACAAATGAGCAAATCAAGAATAATTAATATAAGAGTGACTCAAAGACAATATGAGATGATACAGTTAAGGAAAGAGGTTGCTGGATATGCCTCTTTATCTCAGTTTATACGCAGTAGTCTGCTTAAGAATAGTCTTTGGTTGGAGAAGATGATTCGAGAGATACATTACGCCACTGTCAGAAAATAGTTTTCGATCCACAAAATACGCATTTGTCTGCTACAGACGGGTAACATTTCTTACATTTAGCGCATTTAATGCTGGAGAGTGTGAAAAAGTCATTATCGAACTTATCAGATTTTTGTTTCACGTATGATTCAAAATTATTTATCAAATTCTCAAATATTTCAAATATCACTTTTGATGAAAGTTGAATGTATTCTCCATCCAAACGTTTGTTTACCGTTTTACCTTTCTCCACTTCGAAACTGCTCATAAATTGCATCTTTTGAGGTATGTTATTTTCTCTGGAATCTATGAATAATGACTGTATTAATCCGGAGTGTGCTAAAGAACATCGATATGTGCCCCAAAAATGGTTTTCGAGACCTTGATCTTTAACATAAGGTAAATTACAAAAGTTTTTTATGAATTTCCTAAATCTATCTCCCGAACCACCGAATGAGAGGTTGAATCTGCTTTCCCAGGCTGCAGCCATGCCTTCTATATTGGCAAAGCATATTAAGAAAGATGTTTCCACGTCTTCTTTTTTTATTTCTTGAGCGATCTTTAGCTTTTTTCTCAGATGAATGAAATATTCCTTAAAGTAAAGCTTTGACTCGCTAATGTTTGTTTCGATTACTTTAATTTTTTTTGCGCCTGACATAAATCTCATCCTCACATGTAATATTTGAATTTATTTTTTGGCTCTATAGATGGGGGTGTTTCTCTCAGAATTTCACCTACTTTTCTTGCGAAAGCTATAGTTATAGGTGCTTTACAACAGAATTTGGCATTGTTCCAGTTCATTTTTGTTAAGGCCATGATTTCAACACATATTTGTTCAGCGGTAGACTCTCCGTAATGTTCCAGGATTTCAAGCGGGGAAGGCACTCTATGCCCGGGATAAGTATCCATATATGGGATATAACCGAATGTGTACAATAAAATGCTGTGATCTGGAAGCTTCATCATAGTTCCTCTAATGGGAGGATATTTACCCCATCGGATCAGTTTAAAGCCTCTACTGCCCATCGCGATTAGTTCAAGCTTTTCGATTTCTTTAGCTCCTAATCGGAATCCAGTCAATTCATCTTCATTAAATTTTGATGTTTTATGAATAACTAATCTTCGAGGTAGAGAGCCAGTTTGCTCTTTGTAATCGGATATTGCTTTTCGTACCAGTGTTTCCGCATCTTCTTTTTTCATATGAGGTGAGTTTGTTTCTCTATCCACTTCTGCATTTCCACCTTTAAGGACCAGTCCTTCTGCATTCAGAGAAAATACTTGTGCAAGAGAAGTTCTCATCCATGGTTTTTGAAGGTCTCTAAAAAAAGCTATGCCCATATAGCAGGTGTCAATATCGAGCAAATCGACTTTCCAAGGTACATGATTTGATTTATACAGAAGACCTGACAATAAGTTCCAGTATATGTTAGCGTCATCTTCAGTGGTGGATTTGGTCGGGTCGAGTGTTTTTGGTAGAATTATCTGTGTTGGTATATCATATTTCATGCATTTGGCTTTGATATATCTTCTTAGATGGTTTGGTTCAAAAGTTTCAGAATCCTCTATGCCAAGCCAATGATTTAGAGATTTGTTCTCTATTTTTTGTATTCTTATTCTTTTTTCATAAGTTGATTTCCAAGGAAGCTTGTGTCTCGATCCTTGACCGACTTCAACGCACTTCTCAAATATCTTTTCTGGAATGGCTATAACTATTACGTCCGGATTTGGTTCTCTTTCGTGAAGATTCTTTATTTTTTGCTCTAATAATTTAGCCACTTCTTGAATTCGTTGTGTGTGGAATTCTGGCTTTATGGCTTGCTCGACTTCATTATCAGATATTTGTGAGTTCCATGTTTCGTTGAAGTCAAGTTTTACCTTCAGGTTTGAGCCTTCTTCAAGGCCGGGAAAGTCTATGTGTAACAGATTTTGTTTTCTTCCTGGCACTTTAAGATTCATTTTACTAAAGAAGTCTTGTGCTAAATCCAAGGAGTTTTTATCTCCTATCAGACCTATTTTAATGTTTATTTGAGCATCTTGTTCTTGATATGGTCCGAAGAACTTGAGTGCTATTTTAGGATCGGGAAGCTTTACTTCATTCCCTACTTTAATCATCGGTTCTTTTATGATGCGTATTGTTGGAACTTGTTCTTCAAATTTCATGTTTTAACCTTCCAAAGGCGGATCTGAAAGAGGATTCTCTTCATCTTCTGGAAATGATTCTCCTGTTGATTCATATTCTAAAGGAGTGGATTTAAGTTCATCGAGGAAGTCTTGGTCTACGTTAGAGTCTTCAAGAATTCCTTTACTTGATTCAGCCATTAAAGGCTTTACTGAAACCACCACAGAGTTATGTACTGAGTTAAGTAATATTTCTTGTCTATTTCCTGATAGGAGAAAAAGCCAGAATTTTACATCATAAAGGTAATTGTTGTTATGATACTGTGTATTTTTCTTAGTGTGAAATCTTGTACTTGAACCGTGATCTACTGGCGTCCTACCGTCTGCGGTTAGAACTCTCACCGGTTCTATCAAGAGATAGAATTGATTTCCGAGTTCTACAAATCTTAACTTTCCTCCGAAGTGCTCATAAAATCTTATAAAATCATTATTTTTGTGAATGTATACTAAAGGACGGGTTGACTCTCTTTTGGCGGGTTTCCATCGCATTTCGGGAATTGAGCCTCCGTTATAGAATGCATAAAATCTTTGCCTTTTCTTGTCATATGCAAATCCTTTTCGTCTACACCACTTTTTTAGAAGTAAGTTGAGGTATTCTGTAAGATAATTTCTTTTTTTATCATCAGCAATCCAATCAGCAGTATTTTCTTCTTTATTTGAGAATGATAGTAAAGAAAGAGGATTGTTTTTATCATTTAATTTCTCAAATGAATATATCTTCCCTTCTTTAAGTAAAAAAGTCGGGAGATCCGGGACTTCGTAACCTTTTTCATCGTAGAATGTTCTTATAGCATCATAAATCTCTGTGGCATAACGAAAACTCGTATCTGACGAGTAAATAATGTCTGGCATTTCTGTTACAGGAAAAAGATTGCTCCAAACTGGTTCCTGTATTGCATAAGGTTTGGCTTTGTTTTGCAGTAGCTCGATCGTAGTAAGCGGTAAGTCAACTATGTCGTTAGACTTATTTGCTCTCGCAATCATTCCCCAGATTAGCTTAAAATAGTCTTCTCCTTGTGCCGGAACGCTGGAGTCATTTACGCGAGTATAGGCCACTCCGTTTGTAAATGCAGCCTTTTGTTCTCCGCTTCTCAGGGTGAAAACTCCATTCATTTTTGGAAGAGCAAAGGTTCCCATCACTCCCGATATGTATAGGATCGGAAACTTTCTCATTTGCCCATTAATATCCTTCACATATTCCTTGTAAAGAAGTTCTATCCTCACAGTAGACCAGTTATTGAATTTTTGAGACCATACGCTCGAATCGATGTGAAAATTCGTATCCATTCCTGCAGGGATGAAGTTTCCATCAGGAACTCCAAAAACGATGTAGCCTCCTCCATGATTGGCCATCGCAAAAACGTCTTTTGCCAGTTTCATCCAGTGTTCATCACTATTGTCGAAAGTCTCTTTATAATCAAGATCAGGGGATTCATAACCCTGACGCAGAAGCTGTTCTATTTTATCATCTGATAGTGTTAGATCCATCTTTCCCTCTATAGCTGATATTGCCACCCGTCTTTTTTTAGTGCATCTTTTCTTTTCTCGAATTCCGGCATAATGCTCTTGAACAGTTTCCAATATTCGTTGTTGTGGTCTTTGACTTTGATATGGCATATTTCGTGTGCTACGACGTATTCTATTTGGCTTACTGGTGCCATTGCGAGTCTGAAGTTGAATATTAGTTGATCTTTTGATGTGCAACTACCCCAGCGTTTATACTGGTTCTTTATCATGAATGTTGGTATTTGTATTCCGAGTCTTTTGCTGTATTTCTTAAGTAGTTCGGTGATTTTCTCTTCTGTTTGTTGCCTGTAGAATTTCCAGATTGCGGCTTTGATAATTTTCTTTTCATGATTTTTGTGGATGTTTATCGGTAGGTTGACTTGGATTGTTTTTCCTATGATTTTTGCTTCTGCTCTTCCTTCTGTTTTCTTGATTTGTAATCTGTATTGTCTTCCCAGGCATAGATAGGTTTCTCCATTGATATGCTCTTTGTTGCTATCAAGTCGTGTGATCTCATCAAACCAAACGAGTTGTTTGATAACCCAATCTGCTTTCTTTTTCACGAGGCTTTGAATGCGATCTCGTTCCAAGTGCTTAGGAACTCTGATTTCTACCTCCTTCATAGGGTAGACTGCGAGTGTCGCGTTCTTCCTTTTCTCACTATAAACAATATCATAATTAATCGTAGTTGCTCCGAATTGAATGCGATCTTGGGTGATCATCTATTGAACCTCGCTCTTGCCAAATCCATCAGTTTGATGATTAAGCTCTCAACGACATCTTCGTTGAAGTCCGTGTTTCTTAGTATTCTCTTAAGTCTTCTTCTCATTTCTCTCTTAATATCTTCTTTGAATCCCCAGTCCACAACAGCCAGTTCATCGAGTGTGGCGTGTATTTCATTTGCTGTTTCTTTGAAATCCTTTTCTGGCATTTCTTGTTTGAGCAGGTTGTAGAACGGAATGATGTTTTGGTCCAACCCCATCTCTTCTGCGTGTTTTTCGGGATGTCGCATATCCTGCAAAACTACTTCTACGAGCTGCAACTGCTTTGCTGCGTTGATTCTTCCTTCTTTGAAATCCTTAATAATTCTCAAAAGCCTTTCTTTAAGTGACTCGTAGTAGATAGGGTCTTCATGTATTTTGATTTGAATTTCGTGCTTGACTGCATGCTCTATTTCGCTGGCTCTTGCTTCATCACTCGACAATCTCTTTATTTCTTCATCAAACTTCTTGCTAAATATGCTTGTTGGTGCTATGAGATGAGTGATTCCTCCTGCTTTGATGTGTTCTTCAATGAGTTGTTTGACTTTGTCGCTACATTCATCAAGTGAGAGTTGATCATCTCTGTATCTATTTCTTGCTCTTGTTCTGATGTCAGCCAGGAGCTTGAAGTCTTTCACAAATGGCAGTGCGAGTGGATCAGGTAGCAGCAGATCCATGTATTTTGAGAATCTTAGGAATAATGTGTTAAATGTTGCTCTCCTATCTTCTGGCTCAAGGTAAGATACACATTTTTCTATATCAGGCAAGTATCCATTTGGAAAGAAGTTCATTGTCACGTTGTGAGCTGCCTGAAGTCTCGGTAGGTTTTCCTTCTTGTAATCAAGATTAATTAGCCCTTCTGTTTCTTCCACTGTAAACAAGTCAAGTGCTTCTTGTAAGTCTTGACTTATGCCCCAATAGTCAACGATGAGCCCATATTGTTTATCGTGGTATGTTCTGTTGACTCTTGCGATTGCTTGGAGAAGTGTGTGTTCTTTGAGCGGACTATCCAAGTACATGACCTGTTCTATCGGCGCATCAAATCCAGTAAGAAGCTTGTCACATACAATAATTATCTTCGGTTCCGCTTCTTCTTTGAATTTCCTGATTATTTCCTGCTCTTCAGTCTTTGATTTATGAAACGGCACAAGTGCTTCTACGTCATTGTGATTCTTGCTGATGAGAACTTCGCTGCTGGGCGCCCCAAGATCATCAAGCATCTGCTTGTATTTAACCGCGGCATCTCTGCTGACGGTAACTATCTGTGCCTTGAAGCTATTCGGAGCTATGAATTTCTCAAAGTGCTCTATTATATCCAAACAAACAGTTTTGATTCTTCCTGTGGCCGTGGCTATGGCCTCTGGCGTGGCATATTTCTTCTTAATCTTCTCTCGATCTTTCTCATCGTAATCTCTGAAGATCCGATCAAAAAGCTTGTCAAGATTTTCTTCTCCGCTAATGGATAACTCTGGAAGTCTTCCTTCATAGAAAATAGGCACTGTTGCTCCATCAGCCACTGCCTGCTTATGATCGTAAACATCGACGTATGATCCGAATGTATCTATTGTGTTTCTGAATTTCTTGCTGATGGGTGTTCCGGTAAATCCTATGAATGTCCCGTTCTTGATAGCTTGTCTCATGTTGGCTGCAAGCATCTTGTATTGCGTTCTGTGCGCTTCATCTACCAAGACATAGACATTATCGTTCTCTGTAAGGACAGGATATTCTTCAGCAGATTCTTGGAATTTCTGAATTGTCGTCATAACAGTCTGTCCTACAGGGTCTCGCAATACTTCCCGTAAATGATTCGCTGAATGGATATGTACTGGATTGGAGAACCCACATCTGATGAATGTTCCTTTGATCTGCTCGTCAAGGTCTACTCTATCCGTGACAATAACGAGTGTTGGATTGTTCAGTGTTTTGATTCTTCTTAGCTTGACTGCTGTCCAGAGCATAGTTAGGCTCTTTCCTGAACCTTGCGTATGCCAGATAACACCGCCTCGAGTACTCTTTCTCTTTTCCAAGTCCTTGACAAGCTTGTTGACAGCCCGGTATTGTTGATACTTACATACTTTCTTCACAATTTTGCTACTCTCTCTTTCAAATACTATAAAGTTCTGAATGATGTCCAAGAGATTCTTCTTGGAGCAAACGCCGTATAGGAATCTATCCTGTGGAGAGGCAATTCTTCCAAGTTCTTTCTCTACTTTTTCAAGAGAATAAGGATATGGTTCTTTCCATTCAGACCAATGCCTTTCCTGTGTGAAGTTAGTGGCATACTTAGTCTGATCTTTGAAAGTACTCACAACTATTTGAACTGTATTGAATAGTTTAGGGCATCCGACATTCCGGTATTTGTCCTCCACTTCTTGATACCTGAACATCTGCAGCATACCCTCAGCCATAGGATTTCTCAATGAAGGACTCTTACATTCAATGACCACAATAGGCAAACCATTGATAAAGAGCACAATGTCAGGCTTATTTTCTTTATAATGCAGAATCCTAAACTGCCTAACAACATGATACTCATTATCACCATCATAATCGATGAGCTTGACATCATGACTTTTTTGACCCATCCCATCAAGCTTATCCTGAACAACAGTAGTTCCCTTCTCAAGCATACCCTGAATCTTCTCATTTGCCTCAATAGTGCTTGAGGCCTGTATCTGAATAACAGATCTAATGACTCGATGAATATTCTCATCGCTAATCCATGGATTGAGGCGCTTAATAGATCGCTGGAAAACAGGAACAAGGACGACTTCCTTCAAAGAACCACGCATATCTTCAGTTTCCTGACTCGACAATTCAGTCCAACCGAGTTGCTCAACCAACACTTTCACAGCAGGGTCTTCAACTTCCAAACGCTCACGAGGATCATGTGTCATCTTTTTTCACCTGTATGACTTCCATTACATCTCGAGGATTTATCGGTCTCAATACCACATCTATCAATGATTTTTGTGCTTTTATTTTTTCTTGAATATCGCCATAGTTTACTATTTTCATTTTCGGTAGCCTATGCTCGACATCTCCAATATCGATATCTACTCCAAATAGGTTGATTCTTACACCAGAATGTCTCATCATAAACCCGATGATTTCATCTCCTTCATCATGATATTTCTTTAAGAATCCTTCCATCCCGTCAAGTTTTATATTTAGAGTCATATCCTTGATTGAGGTTCTATGAACTCCTGAACTCGCAAGGTCGGCTGTCATCAGCACATAATTATAATCTTCTTCAGTCACTTGCTCGGGGAATTTAAATGATACATCCTTCAAGTTCTCAATAATGGAGAGTTTCTCAACGAGTAATTTTGAGAATGCATCAATCAGTTTTGTTTCATCAAGATTGATGATCCCGCGCATTATCGTCATGCCAGATTCTTTATGTCTTATGAGCAGCGTTTTATTATTAGATATTTCATCTAAGAAGTCAATAAATCTCTTCGCAGAAAATATTGGTTTTCCCGTCATAGAATACTTTAGGTCAAATTTTGCAACTCCTGTGTTTTTAGAGATAATCATCTGTGCATCACAAGGCAAATTACTCAACCCAACTAACACATCATCGACCGTAACTCTCAATGGAGCCATTTCTACATCGTCATAGAATAGAGGACTATTTGGGATTTCCACAGACACAATAATCTTATTTGATAAATACTGCGGTTGAATAGTCATCCGTAACTTTGCAGCATCGGGAACCATATCCTCAAGTTCATCGTTTTTGAATTCAATAGATTCTACCTCGCCTTCATCAAAGGTAATGACTTCTCCAGAGTTCAATTTATCGAGGAGTTTATCAGGCTCCGTTTCTCCACTGAATTTCTCCTTTGGAAACTTTAATTTTACTGTAAACTCCATGGGCTGCTTCGGATCAAAAGTAACATTCATAATATTTTTTTCAGAATCTACACTATAGTTCATGCCGAGATGCGGGTTTTCTCTCGTTATCCTTTTCATCTCATCTGCATGACTCAGGATTCTCTTAATGGGAGGATCGGAAAGAAATCCGATGGCCTTGACAGCCTTCTTCCCAGCAACAATTATTGATTTATTGAAGTATTTCTCGAGAAGCGTATCATTTTCACATACAAGATTTTCAATTTTCTGCTTGCCCCAATATTCTATTTTTATCTCAGGATTCTTTCCAACCAGTTCAGTTTCGAACCATTTCTGCTCATCAGGGGTAAAGTCCATAGAAATCATTAAAGTCCATGCTTTCATACCTGCATTCTTCTCCTTCGCAGTATTAAATGATCCTACAATCTTTTTTCTGCGATTACTATTCAAACGATCATCAAAGAATTTGTATTGATAGATAACCACATCTCCCTTCAAATGACCAACAAACCCATCTATCCCATCATCACCACCTGCACCATCAACAGGTCTCATATCTGGAATAATCCTGACGAGCAAATCACTACATAACTGTTGAAATAGACTCGGGTCCAGTCGGGTTATATCGATATCAATCATACTTTCACCCGAATCTCACCAGACAACAACTTCTGCATGAGAACTTGTTTGTTAATCTGAAGTGCTTTGTTTTTACTTTTCTCTGATTTAATTCTCTCATCAATTGATACGAGCGTAGATGAAATTCTTTTCTGTTCTTTTAAATCAAGATAGTAAAAATTTAATTTAAGTAGGTCATTTCCACTGAAACTCACTTGCTGAACAGCTGGCTTTGAAATACTCATAAGGGTTTTCTGAAAATCATCAGATAGACAGAAATATTTGGCGTATTGAGGGTCTACGAAGTTTTTGAATTCGAGTCCAAAATTGTTAAATCCCACCACTATAGGTTCGTCTGCACCTTCAAAGATTGCTACCTTTCCAAGTTTCTCAAGACTGTTGACACAATTGATAAGTATGTCATTCTTCTTCAATAAACAATTGTCAAGCGATTTATCTGTATCAAGATACTTCTTTTCTTTCAAGTTGACTTCATCATCAAGCAAGTTTCCAGAAGTTAGATACCGCACGCCGCGTCCATCAGCATTCGTCGCAAGAGAGTGTCCTCTCTTCAGTTTCACAAGAACTTCATCAAATTTCTTGATAGTCATACGTGCGTAGCTTTCTTTATTAAAAAATGTCCTTAACAAACCCTTCTTGATACGCCCACACGCAGCGATAATCTTGTCAGTCTCTTTCATGTTCTCTTCAACAGTCGCGAGAATTTCAGCGATTTTTTCTTCTTCTTTAATTGTTGCTGGAATAAGTAATTCAAAGTCTTCCAGTTCGTCCTTTTTCAAACCTTTAATCACGCCACCTTGTGACAAAGACCTCATTCTTGTGAACTGACTATCAAGCACTTGAATGATAAATGATTTATCCACCACAGAATCGTGCACTCTGAATGCAGCAACTCCTCTCCCGAGACAATACTCTCTATCAGCAAGGTTGATGTTTCCGATAGTCGCTCGAATGCAGAACAGAATATCCCCTTTCTTGGCAATCTTTGTTGGTTGCGTGGTGTATTGATTGATAATTATCCCTTCAGAGGATAAATCTGCTGCTCCGTTCAATAAAGGAAGGCCTTCTTTTTTTCTGTTGTAGGTATTCCCTTTTGGAGATTGTCCCATGATAAATAATCCGAGCTCTTTGAGGGGGGCTTTTTTCCATCCTGCAGGTATTTTTTCTTTAAGCGCTTGCGTTACCATGGTTCATCAGTTCGTTTATGAGTTGTTTTCTTGATTCTTCCTCAACTATCAGTTGTTTTATTTCTATATTTTCATTATGTGAATAAATAATATCTATCTGCGTGAATATTTTGTCCAGACTATTATTTTTTTTGGCGTAATTTACATAACCTTTCGTTAAGGCCTCGCTTAGGGAAAATTCACCTAATTTTCTATCTCCTACATTTTCAATGAAAAATACATTTTTCTTGTTGATTTTAAGCCTTATTTTTTTCGTCATGCTGGCCTTTATTTTTCTCCTATAAAGTATGTTAACAGGATATTTTTGATCAACAACACCTATCAGTGAATTGACTTTAGTTAAGTAATTTTTAAATCGGACATAAGACTTTTCGAAGTCCTTTTTACGCAGAGCTTCTCTTATCTCTGAAAGAGCATTAATGTCTTCAAAGTGTTTAAAATCCCCTTTGATAAATTTTGAAAACTTTATTCTTTTCATGAGCTGATCCATGAGATGGTTCACTTTAGCTATTATTTCTGAGTTCTCATAGGATATGTAATTTATTCCGTGCGCGAACATAAATCCTTGAGCACTCAATTCATAGCCTTTTACCGAGAAGAAAACAGGGCAGTAAGTATATCTTGTGCTGTGTAAAATGGAGTATCTTTTTTCTCCTGCGGCTTTAGTGTCGATTTTTACATATTGGCTAAAATCAATAAATGCCCCCAAAAATTCGCGAACATTCTTTAATTTAACCTTGGAGTTAAAGTATTTAGCTTCGGCAACAATCATTAACGGGTTAACGAAGGGTATGCCGAGCCGGAATTTTCCAAAAAAATCAGGATCATATGTTGCTCCTCGGCCATGTAGCCTTTTTTTATTCTTGGTTACTTGATCGCTATCTATGCTTGTTGAAAAACCTGCCTTGAGCATGAGTTCTTTTAGAACCATCTCGAATAACTTGCCTTTCGCATGCGCTTGATTTTTCTTATATGTCGCAAGCGTTCTATTAATCTTTCTTTTTCGTTTTCTCACAGTCCAAGCTCCTTTAGATACTGATTCATTTTCTCTTCAACATCTTTGCGTTTCTTTTCGACTTCGTGCAACTCTTTGACTGCTGCTTTGATGTCGATTTCCTCTTCCTCAGGCGTTACGTCGATATATCTCGAAATGTTCAGATTGTAGTCATTCTCTTCTATCTCTTTGACCTCGACTAATCTACAATATTTGTCAAGTGGCTTGTTATCCTTGTATGCTTTGACTATCTTCTGGATGTCTTGATCTCGCAAATAATTCTGATTCTTTCCCTCTTGGTATTCATCAACGCCATTTATGAAAAGGACTTTTCCTTTTCTGTCTGCAGATTTATTCTTGTTAATGACGATAACTGCTGCAGGAATGCCTGTGCCGTAGAATAAATTCTGTGGCAATCCAATAATTGCTTCAACAAGATCTTCCCTGATCATATTTTCTCTGATTCGTCCTTCTGCAGCCCCGCGAAATAACACGCCATGAGGAACTACCACTCCAAGTTTTCCCTTCTGGTTTAACGTAGCGACCATGTGCTGAACGAATGCAAAGTCTCCTCGAGTCTTTGGCGGAACGCCATGTCTGAACCTTCCAAATCCATCATTCTCTGCGATTTCTATCCCCCATTTATCAAGCGAGAAGGGCGGGTTAGCGATGACTCTGTCAAAGAGCATGAGTTGCCCATCAACGAGTAGTTTTGGTTCTCGAATTGTATCCCCTTTTCTGATATCTGCATCTGGGAATCCATGCAAAAGCATGTTCATCTTACAAATACCCCATGTTCCCATGTTCTTTTCTTGTCCGTAGAGTGAAAGGTTCTTTGCATTGCATTTGTGTCTTTCAACATAGTGGGCGCATTCTATCAGCATTCCGCCCGATCCACAAGTTGGATCGCAGATTCGCATACCCTCTTTCGGTTCAAGTATATCAACGATGAGCTGGACTACCTTTCGAGGGGTGTAGAATTCTCCACCTTTCTTACCTGCCTTTTCGGCGAATTGTTCCATTAAGTACTCATATACCTTTCCTGCAATATCTGGTTCCGCAAGATCCTGATTTCTCATTGGAATGATTGAAAAGTGTTGAATTAGTCGTAAGAGTGTACCATCTCGTTGTTTTACATCGCCAAGTCTGTCACTATTGAAGTCAATGGATGCGAGAACTCCTTCCACAAGAGGATTGCGATCCTCAAGCTCTGCACAAGCCTTGTTAAGAGAGTCACCTATCTGTGAAGTGAGCTTTCTAATTTCAGTCCATCGTGCGCGTGAAGGCACGAAGAACTGGTGTTCGTCAGGATCATTCCATGCAAGCTTCTTATCTCCAGTTTCTCTCTCTATCTTTTCTGCTTCTTCTTCGAAGACGTCAGAAAGTCTTTTAAGAAAAAACATTCCAAAGATGTAGTTCTTGTAGTCGGAGGGATCGATTGATCCTCTCAGTATATCTGCTGCTTCCCATACTTTTGCTTTCATTTTATCGAATGTCAGTTTTTCCATTGTACACCCCTATGGAGCTGGCTTGCCAGTGACAGCGCCCGCGATTTCTATTGCCGTCTGCTTTGCAGCCGGATTGTTAGTAAAAAATATAATTAGAATCAATAATCCCACTATTAACACAGCTATGGCGACAGCCAATGCATATTTTCCAGCTGCTTTTTTTGATTTTATCATTTTTACTTTACCTCCATCTGATTTTGAACGATGAAATTATTGATCTGCTTTCGCAGATCTCGCTCTCGTTCTGCAAGCAAATCGTATTCCTTGGAGAGCTGCAGATAGAGTGCGAGTTGTTTCTGCTTCTCCATTAGTGGAACAGGAATAGAAATGTCAAGAAGTGACCTTTCATTCAGGAATTTCTGCGCGATACCTGCTGATCGGGCATGCAGTTCTTGCTGCCCTTTTGGACTATTCAGATAGGCAACCACCAGCTCGGGCAGGATTTCGTGGGTGAGTTTGAAGGCTATAAGGTTTGAACTGATGACTGCATCGCGCTCTTTAGGGCTTGCTACTCCTGCTTTAAAAGCCGATCCTTTGACCGTGATAATGACATCTCCAGGCTCAATTCGAGTTCTGGCAACGGCAGCAGTTTCCTTGATAGCAGCCATGGTAATATTGTCGGAATTGATCCTTCCTTCTGCCACATCACGAATGTTTATAAATAGAACCTGCTTCCCTTTTTCTTGAAGGTAATATGATGAGAGTCCTCGCTTTACTGCGACAACAAGGTCTTTCAGTACCTTTCTTGGTATTATCATACTAATTCTCGACGAGGATTGTTTCTGCATAGAAACAAGGAAGTAACCTCTGTATTTAAATGTTTCTATACTCCTTTTTTTGAGGCCGGCAGCCATCTATTTTGACAGAAATCTGACGCGATCGGTTGATTAGATGGCGTCACTTCTTTTTCCAGAAGAAGCCTGCTTGCGCCTTTAACTTCTCAACCTTGCCAGCGTCTGCGAGTTCGTTAAGGATTCTGTACAGCGCATGCCAGTTTATCGCTTTCTTTGATTCTACTTCTAACTCCTTTAGAACCTGATTTGTTGATCTTCTATTAATTATCAGGAATGAATTCTTTTGCGTTTTTCCAGAGCTCTGGCCTTAAGTTCTGATATTCTTTGCAGGCTCTTCTCCACTGGGTTTTTCCTATAACTTGGAATTCTTTCATCTTTTTTTCTAAATATTCAATAAAAGCCGACATTTTAGTTTTATCTCTGAAATAGAAAACAACAACTTTCTCGTTCAATTTTCCTCTGTAATTAACATCAAACGAGTCTATCATGTTAAAAAAGTTTTGAGTGTTTTCTTGCGAGTATTTATTCTCCCAAAAGATCAGTGCCTTGTAGCACTTATCGCAATGTTCAGGTAGCTTTTTGTTTGTCTCGTAAAACTGTAAGTCTTTCTCGCTTAGGCCGGGGCACTCAAATTCCTTTTTACCAAAAGGATACCAGCCGAACAACTTAATCGACTGTTCTATTTCCTTTGCGTTGATTTTTTTCATACTGGCTCACTCACAAAAGTTTTTTAATATTGGCCTTTATTTTCTGTAAAAACTCTAAAAAAGCTTCAGCCTCATTCTTGATGTATTCTTCAATTTTTGCATATTCTTTTTTCTCATAATATTCTTTAATAATTTTACCATCGTGAGGTTTTTTCGTGAATTTATCCAATGATGCGCCCTTAAATTGCCCATCGTTTAGCAATACAACTACCGGTTTCAAATCCAGATGAGGGATTTTATAGTGTAAATCTTTACTCGCCAGTTTCTTACCAAGATACTTCTCAAATTTGGCGATCAAGAATTCCCACTCGAAATTCAGGTTAAACCCGACAGGAATAAAATCCCACACACTGTTTCCATCTCTAAAAAAGTTATTGTAAAATTTCGTGACTATTTCTTTTTCGGAAGAATCCCATTCTTTCAGCACAACCATCTCACTCGTTGGTTTTCCTGTTTTTAGGTCTATTCGCTGATATTGAATGGTTATTATTTTGTCTGTTTCTGGATTTGGTCTTTCACCCGGAGAATATGTTTCTATGTCAAAATAGTATTCTGTCATGTTCGGCCTCCTTTAACGCTTTTAAAGTAGAAATGCACCTGCATTTATATTGTTATTCGTGTTTAGAGCTATTTCTTCTTCCAGAAGAATCCTGCTTGATTTTACATCTACTTCGTCGCAGAAAGCCTCATTTCGCGCTCAAAATCCTTGATCTTCTCATCGATCTTGGATATTTTGCTTTTGTTGATAAAATAGAAGATTAGAACGATTATTCCTATAGGGAAAAAAGCTATCAGAAACACAATCCCCGTGACCAATTTGCCAGTCTGGCCTTTCTGGAGTTTGGAACGTTCCTCATTAAGAAGCTCTATTTCATGGTTTACGGCTTGTTTTGAAGACATAGATTCTCCTCTGATGTTTATCATAATTTGATTTTGGTTTGATTAGCCGTTAATGTTAGGATTGAGTTGAGATTCTACGTTAAAAAGAGTGCATTGAAAAATTTTGTATTCGACCACTTCAAATAATTGATTGGTAACATTTTTCCCAGCTGTTTCAATATAGGATTTTTCTGTGTTCGGTATTGGCTTAACTACTAAATCTGCTCTGAAAGCATTATCTCCAAGGATAGCTCCATTTTGATCAGTGGCTTCTCCTCCCTTATATGCAAGACCTGGTGCCACCAGGTTTGCCTGAGAGTTCCAGAATTCAGGATAATAATAATTTGTGTTTTCGCCGGTTTTATCACCTTTTCTATACTGGTCGCCTCCTCGTATAGGATCTCCATCAGTCCAGTTGTTGGTAAATGTCTTGATTGCGAAAGGATAAGGGTCTTCCAGCGATGCTTGTTTCATGAGCCAGACTGTTTTTGGAATGAGTTGTGCAGCTTTACTTTCACAGTCTGTTGCTTTCTTTTGGCTCGGTTTATTGATTCCTGCTGTCGAATTGTCTGTAGATGAACAAGCACTTAAGATTACGAGCAGAATCATTGAAGTAATCAATATGGTTAAAATGGAGCTTTTTCGATTAAACTTTGCTTTCATCTTATCACTTCCCTTTTTAGTTGCTTTTTAGGTTCTATTGTCGTTCACATTTAAAAAACTTCTGGTAACTCATTTGGTAATACTTCGTTATATATCTGGTAAGTCAGATTATTCTTATGGATGACTTAAGCTTGGTATCTTATGCATTGAGAGCCAAGAACAGAGTGCGGATTATGAGCGCCTTAAAGGACGGAAGGAAGATATCTGCTCAACTCGAAAAAGAGACAGGCATGTATAAGTCGCACATTAGCCGTACTCTGCAGGAATTGAAGAATAAGAAAATCATAAGGTGCGTTAATCCCAACGATCGTGCTTTCAGATTCTACGAATTGACTGCTGCCGGACGGAAAGTGCTTTCTAAGGCCAAAGAAATAAAGCAGTCCTTGTGAATCAGCTTAAACATGACAAGATTTTTAATGTGATTTTCTTAGTGCGAGATAATGCCAGAAAGCCCGGGTTTAAGCGTCAAAGCCATGGATATGACTTCTCAGGATATCCTTAAGAAAGTGGTTCATGATTGCATAATCACCCATGATCTTCAAGCAAAAAAACTGCTCTTTCTCCTGAGTGAAGGTGATCGCTATGCCGAAGCCGTAGTTGACGGGTTTAATGGTGAATATGGCCTGATAAATGATAGGTTGCAGCCGGAGACTGCTGAAGAAAGCCTCCTTTGTGACCTGGAACTCGTGGCAGATGATGATCCCGGTCAGATTAAGGACTTTGGAGCCTTCGATGCACTGTTTGTGCTTAACCTTGGCAGGCCGCTCAATGAGGATGAGATCCTCAAAGCCATTCTCCTGCTGTCAAAAGACGGTGTTTTGTTCCATATTGACCGGGAGAATGTTCCTTGGCAAGCATACGACCCGTATCTGTTCACGATTCAGGATAATATTGAGAGCTCTCGAGGCATAGAATTCAGCTTAATCTCAAGCTACAAGAACTATTCCCTGGCAGAAAAAAGCGAAGAATTCTTTGAAAACCCTGATTGGAAGGAAAAAGTGCACTTATCCGCCCTATGGAGATATAAATAAAAAGTCGTAAATTGTATCATTTTGTATCATTCTTGTACTAATTTTATGCAATCATTAAGAGGAAATCGTCTTCGGTAACACCCAATTCTTCTAATTTAGCATTATTTTGACGCATTTGAGCGGTGATTTCGTTCAGTTGACGCACCAATTCCTTTTTTTCAGCACAAGCATGCTTTACTTTCCAATCTTTAAAGGCCGGATCAGAGTGAAAATTGAACCATACTAATTTCCGAATAAATTCGGAAAGCTTGTACGGACCATTTTTTTTCTCATATTCCTCCACTATGGTTCTGGCAGGATTTCCTGGTTCTCCAAAATTTATGCTTTTTCTAAGATATTTCGTTGCTCTTCCCATGTTAATAACCTCGTTTATAATCCCTACTTTTCTGAAGAAAGGGTCTTCCTCAGTTCCTGAAAGATAAGCAAATTGCTATGCAAATTACTTATTTTTTAAGAGCACTCTCTACATCAACTTGTTTTCTTGATATTTTAGGTATCACACACCCTTACATGAAGGATATGTGAATAGTGCTCTGAAATATTTTAAACTGATTTATTAATAAGATTCTGCGAGTATAAATCTATGAGGATGAGTTTTTCTCCCAAGTCGGAAAGCATTACTTTGAGCAGGAACATGCCTTTCCTCTTGCCTTGAAGAATTCCTGATCTAAATGGCTTCGGTAAAGGAATAAAATAGCATGTTCGATTACCCCTCTTCTGCTTGTATATCTTGTATGATCTACTATCATAATCTGAAGGGCAGATTGTATGAAAAAGGATTGCCAACTTTCCGTTCAAAGTAAGGTGAACTGGATATAAGCGATCAACATCTCTCAAATAAGAATAAGCAATGGCCGAATTAACGTATAAACCTTTAGCATCACCCACTTGCTGCTCCAGCAGAGGATTTGGCGTTTCATATTCAATAATCCAGTTATTTTGTTCTTGGTTCATCGTGATCTTGATCTTGATTCTTCGAATAAGATATTTTTATGATGCTTGAAAGAGGTATTGTTTGAATAGAATAGTTTCCGTCGAGCGTAAGAAAACCTTGGCTGATTGAAACTAACACTCCTCTTCCGATTTGAACGGCATTAAACTCTTTATAGACTACTTTCACATTTTTATTGAGCAATTCAGAAAATTCGTGTTTCGGTTCTTGTCTTGCCATGATTATCAATTTGAAAGACTGTGTGAATTATAAACATTATCGTCTTGAAGTTTACAAATGGTTAACTTTATCTCGTAAAAGATAACTATTTAAAGACTGGATGATATACTACCCGACATGAAACAAAAAAGAATGTCTGAAACTCAAAACCAGATGATTTACATATTGGGAAGATATAGGGATGATTATGTGTTGCGAAGTGTGCCTGCTCGAGTTCAAAATGTTAAAACCGAATTAGATGAGCTACTTACGATGACCAAAGATCCGAATGCGAATAGACGCGCGAAGTTATTTCTTAACGAAATGAGAAAATGGTTGGATAAGAAACCCGAATCTGTGCGGATTTCACTTGTAGATCTTAAGAAGATTATGATGCTGGCTGGAAAATATAAAAGTAAAGATTCGGCCAAAGTTTCCATATCAAAATCGCTAAAAGAACTAAGAAATAAAGAATTAATTAAGGTGGTGGTACAAAATAGCCAGCAAGAAGCCTGCTTAACAAAAAAAGGATTAAAGCAATACAAATTTCTACTCGAGAAGATACAACCTTACATAGATATCCATGAAATCTGCATGGAAGAAAATGTGAAAACAATAGTTTAACTTATTCAAACTCTTCAGAATAGATTTTATTAAACAGTTTGATGTCGGCGTCTGTTTTTATGAAGCCTTTAGAGCGTGGGCAAGTACAGCAATATTTATTGAATCCGTTTTCGCATTCTCCCCCATAAATTCCAGAGTCGCCCACCAGGCAAGGGAGTTTTTTGTCATCGAGAATCTTTTCTATTTTATTGGCGGTTTCCGTTCTCACCTTACGCAATCTTCTTTTCTCAAGCTTCTTCGCCTCTTTTTCCTTGATATACAGTTCGATATCGGAAAGAGCGATGTTCGCAAAAGAGAGATTCTTCTCTTCACACCATAAAATCAGACGAGGAACTATTTTACCAAGCATCATCACAACGCTCATGTCTGTACGACCTAATTTATGAGCCACAACAGAAAAATCTTCAACATTCAATAATGTCTGATACTCTCTCGCAGTCCATTTACCGTGAATTTCTTTATTCGGTCCAAGCCTATCGCTCCTAAATTCTGAGACATAATCTACTTCGACAGGATCAAACAGCTCATTAAGCAGAGACATGAACTGCTCCCTTTGAGAATCAGTCATGAAAATAGGTGTTTCAAAGTCAATTTTCCCTTTATCACCTAATAAGAGGCTTACCAAGTCTAATCCCCCCCATCTAAATACTCTTGAATAATCTTTTCAGACACCGTAGCATTGCCGTGTTTCTCTCGTTTCCACTTCAAAAAAGTCATGACAAAGGTCCCTCTTTTAATATGCGGGCCCATGCTTGTTTCAAGCTTTAGCTTAGAAGCAATCTCCTCGTTACTCCTGGCTGAAAAAAGCATCAAATAGTCTCGAGCAGTCCACTTATGCTGGTCCTTACCCTCTTTGCCTACAATATCTCTTTCCGGCTCTTCAACATCCTTAGTAACTACGGCTTCGAAATGATCGTGAAAAAACTTCAAAATTCGATCTCTTTGGTCATCCCTTAAACGAACGGGAGCCTCAAAATCCACCAAACCACCCTTCAGTAACACCTTCATGAAGAGCAGGAAAAGGGTCCGAATATTTAAAATAACCGCCTACAAAGCCACAAGATTTAAAAAAAACTAAGAATACTAAGACAAATACTAATAAAAACCAAGAAAAAAGGCTACATCACCAAGATTCATATCGGCTACAAGCAAGGGTATTAGTCATTGTCTACTCTCGGGGCGAGTATGAACATGAGCTGGACTTTGTCTTTCTCCTTGTACTCAAGCCTGAGAGGGTAGTCTTTTGAGAATTCTATCGTGACAGTCTCGGAAAGCTTGCTGCCCTGGATCATCTTCTTAAGGTATTCGATGGAGTATTTTGACTTGACCTTCTCAGAGGCATGTATCTTTGTGTGCTCGTCTGCGTCGATGTCGATGTTTGCCTTGTTAAGGTCTCCGCTGGCGCTCACAACGAACCTCTTGGCATCTGCCATGAAAGTCACTGACTCTCCGACGATGTCTGCGTCCTCTATGGCTTCGTTCAAGACGCTTGAGTTAGTGTTCACCGTGGCTCCGAATTTCAGGTCAGGGATCTTCTGCTCTCGCTCCTCTACGTTGATGAGCGGCAGATGGAATGTTCTTACGCTTGATCCTTTCAATGTGATCTTGAGCTTGTTCTCTTCGACTTCCAAGCTTACCTGGTCATTGGCCTTGGCTCTCTTGAGGACCTGCTTCAGGTTGTTGAGGTTCACTCCCAGGATCTCTGCCTTCTTGACGTCGTACTCTGTGAATGTGCTTCCCATGAGCCTGAAGACCACCATGGCGACGTTTGCCGGATCCATGGCGACAAGCTCTATGTTGTCAGGCGTGACCTTAAAGGTCCCTTCTGTGACCAGGTCAGAGATGATTGAGACGCTCTCTTTCAAGTATTTTGGATCAGCAAGCGTAAGCTTCATAAAAATTACCCCCTACTACTATTCCTCTGAAGAACAGGATACTGATATTTAAGTTTTGCGGAAAAGCCGGCTGCAAGGGGATTCTGACGCCTCAATTCAGCCCAAAAAGCTTCTTGCCATAATATTATCATGTTAATATTGTAATATTAAGACGTTAATATTGCTTAAGATCTGTGAATTCTATTATCTTTCAAAGAATGACTCAGCTTGCTGACGAACTCAAAGAAGATATCGAAGCGTACCTTCAGCAATCAACCGACAAATTCAATCCATCTTTGAATGACCTTAAGAAACTCATTTCGACAGCGATAATCTTTTGCCCTATCGTATCCCCTTCCCTCACAAGCTCAATCATCTCGGTTTTTGTGAAAGTTCTCTCCGGACCAAAAGATACTTTCTTATTTGAGGAGAGAGTCTCGATTCTTGCAATCACCAGTTCTTTTATATCCTCATCCAGATAGTTCATCTAATCCACAACCAATTTCAACCGCCCAATTTTTTCGGGCATTTCAAAACCCTTCTTCATCCAGAATAGTTAAGCGTCTACTGTTTATAAATCCTACGCGCAGAATACCAGTGCGTCCAGTACTACCTCAAGCTCTCCTCGATAATCTTAATTTCCTATCTTTTGCCAGAAATTTCAACTGGTGACAATTTGTCACCGCTTTACTTTCTTCTTCTCTTAGCCTTTGGCTTAACTTGTTCCAGTGTTTACGCAGTCAGTAAACCTTAATTTGGCATCTTCGGCAGGCATTTTCAAACCGTTACAAATTGTAACGAGTTGCGGCTCCCTATGCTTAAGGACTCTCCGGTTTTTCTTTATAAATTTAGAATTTCCAGCCTTCCGCCCTAAATAATTCGACTATGTCTATAGCTTCTATTGATTTCTTATTGCAAACGAACGGTATTCTAACCCTATTTTCCCTGAGTTTTTCTTCTGTTACAACAATTCTTTTAATAGCGAATAGTGTCTGTTGTGTGCTTGAGGATAATTCAATAGCAAGAGCGATAACCCATGGGTCGGCATCGAACTTTCGTTCAGTGTCAATTAATGCGGGAAAATCTCTTAATATTTCTTGAACCAGCTCAATTTGCCGTTGTGTTGGCTCTTTGAACATCTTTTTTTGATTCTTTACCCATTTACTAAGCATATCATCATTTTGCTTTATCTCATTAAGAACTTCTCTGGGCGCTATTAAGCGATTATTATCTGCTAAGAACTTGAGTTTCTCCCAGATACTTGGGAATACATCGATTGGGTTGTTCCTATTCAGCTTCACTAAGGAAGAAGTATCTATGATGTAAATGTCATTAGTCATTTTTTCGCCTTTGAGAGTACCTTGTCAAAGCTCTTTGATTTTATTGAGAGGTAATTTAATGCATCAGTGTATGTGATATGATCCCGGTCATAATTATTTGCCACTAGAGAAACAAATTTGTTGCCAACTTCAGAAAGGCATCTTACTTCAGAAGGTATCCCGCCTCCAGTCGCTTCTTTTCCAGCTTCATTTTTAGGTTTTATATCCTCTTTCTTGAACCTTGCTAGAATAGCGTCGTAATCAGTTCTTCCAATATAATTCAATTTAAGCATATTAAGAAGAAGCATTGCCTTACTGACTTTGTACTTATTTGAAAGATATTTGAGCGTTTCTTTTCGGGTGAGATTTGCTTTATTCTCGTTGAAAGTGGCTTTTGCCATTTCTTTAGGCAGTAAAAATGCCGATGCAAACTCATTGCACCATTTTTCTACATCGTCCTTGAACGTGTGTGTGGCGTCAGGTAAGTCAATTACTGATTCTCCTAGAAGAATGTGCGCGAATTCATGCATTAAAGAGAATATTCTCGCCTCAATATTGTCTTTTGTATTTACTACGATAACATTAGGTGATTCATCTGCAAAGACAAATCCCCGTGCATCTTCAACAGGCATTGAAAACTGGAATAAATAGATATTTTGGTCCTCAAGAAGGTCTCTTAAGTGATTAAATAACTCGTAAGGTGTTTTGAATTTTCTTTGCTTTTCTTCAGTCAAGCTGAACTTTTCTCTAAATTTTAAAGCAATATTTTCTGGATTATCTGATAATTTTAATTTCTCTGTTTTAGATTTAGTTTCGTAGCGAATATTTACAGATAATTCCCTGCTTAATTCTTGCAGTCTTCTTGCATGCCTCATTGCAAAAACAGTTTTTTTGTCAAATTTATTGGTTTTATCTGGAAGCATCCTATAATCTTTCGGCTTTGGCTTTTCTGTCAAAGGCTTTGATAATAAGAATGATGCGATGGGCCTTTTGAATATAATCGCTAATTCTTCCAATTGCCTGAATGATGGTTTCTTCTCTCCAGACTCCATCTTTTCAATATTTTGAGTGCTGGTTTTGAGACGCTTCGCTATCTCTTCCCTCGTCCATCCTGAGCTTTCAATAAGCCACTTTAGGACAGATGGCTCCACACTCACAGCAATTGGTTTTGTTCTTGCCATTTTAGTCAATATTACTTTTCAGTGTTCTTATGATATTTTTTATTGAAGCAAGCATCACACATTCCAGCATGCCAATCTTGGTTATGAGCTGAAATTTTTGCATTACATTGCTTGCATGTGAAACGCATATCCTCGTCATGTTTCATATGGATTGTTTTTTCTTTCTCTTTCATTTGTTCTGGGCTGCATGTTTCTGCGAAGTACTCTTCATCCCAAAGCGAATCAATTTCGATAGCTTTTCCAAGCTCCTTAACGTCTTTATCAAGGCAACATTTCTTATATTTTTTTCCTGAGCCGCAATGACAGGGCTCATTCCTTCCCAGCTTTCTAGGTTTTTTCTTCGTGGTTTCTATGTTCTTTTCAATTTCAGATATCTTTTCAGGCTCATGGCATTCAAGGCCATTCTCTTTTAATGTACGGGCAAAACTTTTTACATATTCCTCTTTTCCTGAGAAGAAGATTATGCCCGGCATTATTTCGGCAAAGTAATCATCACTTAAAAAGCCGTAACATGTCGCTAGCTCATCGTCAGAGTTATCATAAAACATCCCTTTATTTTCCGCTAAGAGCATAAGATTTTCCCTTATTTCCGCCAAACCCATATCTTGGATATCCTGTATGACTCCATCATACAATTTTATTACTTTTAACTCTCTTTCCTCATTGAAATCGATAAAAGAACCGATGAGCTTCCCGCAATCTATTTTTTTACCCGACAGGAAGTCATCTTTTGTTTCTAAATAAGAATCAAAGCCATATTCTTCTTCGAGCTCTTCGCCAGACATGCCAATTAAATCAGTCATTTTAATGAATCCTCGATAATCTTCTTCTCCTCGGCGGAGATGCCGTAAAGAGTGTAGACGAGATTGTCAATCTCGGCGTCAGTCTTCTCAATCTCAGCTTTAAGCTTCGCAGTCTCAGAAGTGTTCTTATCACCGAACTCATTGAGTTTTTTGTTGAGAGAGAGCATTCTATCTACTAATTGCACAAATGGTTGTTGTTGCGATTCTGTTATTAACTTAATCGGCAATTGATCCAAATATGTTTTTTTAATTTTCGGAAACAATATTTTTGAGTCATAAAAAGAGGATTTCCAAAAGAATCTTAATACTTTTGAATTAATGAGCGCCAATAAATAACGGTAGTTAAACTCTTTTTTTAACGATGTAATATTATATATGGTATTTAGGCAATAGAATTTATTTAAATCCAAGGTGGCAATTGGAGTCACACCTATTTGTCGAATCACTATCTTTTCAGAAACATTGTGTGTGCTTTCATCCCAGCAACCACCTGCTTTTATTTTTAAATCATGTAAAAAATATTGAGAGCCAAATTTAAGATTATATCTTTTTATATCACCACCATCGATGCAGGGCTTCCATTCTTTTGTTTCAGATTTATTTTTAACATAAGTCTTTTTATCTTTCGTCTGCAAACCAAACGAGACTCTCGAAATGCTTCCTAAAGAAATTGTATTTCGATTTATCTTTTGTATAAGATTGTTATCCTTTGCATCTATTTTCACATTAAACACACAATCTGTTGTTTCATAGAAATTCTTTTGTATTATCTCTTGTTTTATGATTATGCCCTGCGAAAAATCTTTTAGTTCAAGCACTTCAATCTTATTATTTTTTCTTTCTTTTTCGTTACTTTCTTTTTGTAAAATCAGGATTGCAGTATCAACGCTCGCATCAATAAAAACCTCTTTCGGAATTACCACCACTTTTAATATTTTACAATTATCTAAAATATATTTTCTCAGGTTGCTCAGATAAATGTTTAAAAAATAAGTGTTGGGTGTTATAAAACCAAAAAGACCGCCCTCTCTTAAATTACATATGCCTTTCTCAAAAAATAAATGATACGTATCTATCTTATATTGCGCTACTTTAAATTTTTCTTTGAAATAATTTAACATTTTTTCATCTGTATTTTGTGGTTGCATTAAAAAGTACGGCGGATTCCCTATCACGACATCGAAGCTTCCTTCTGCGAAGTCTCCTGACCATTTGAATGCTGTTAAGCCTGCTATCGCCTCGTCGTCGATTAATGAGTTTCCGTGTCTTATGTGAAGGTCGAGTTCTTCAGGCAGTTTCCTGTTTTTCTCTGCGGCTTTAAGCAGCAGGTTTAATTTTGTTATTTCCACTGCTTTATTATCCAAATCAACACCGTAAATATTGTTTTTTAGTATCTGCGTCTTCACAGAATAATTTCCTTGAGAGTCTATCTTTTGCTGCTTGGCTTCCTCCGTCGCTCCCATCTTTTCAGCCAGGTAATCGAACGCTTTTATCAGGAAGCTTCCGCTGCCGCAGGCAGGGTCGAGGATTTTGATTTCTGAAGGCTTCACTTTCTTATCTTTGAGCAATTCACCAAGGGTATTTTTGACGATGTAATCAACGATATAAATCGGAGTGTAATAGATTCCTTGCTCTTTCCTGTGCGCTTGGCCGTCTTTCAGCTTGCTTTTGCCAGACTTTGTCTGAGCAAGAATTATGCCCAGATACTGTTCATATATCTGCCCGAGAACGTCAGCATCTATCCAGTCAAAATCATATATGTATTCCCCATCCTTTGATTCGTAGAGGTAATAAGCGAGCTTTTGTATTATCTCTCCATCGATGTTTATCGTGTCGCAATCGTTGTCCTTATTCGGCATGAAAAGTCCTGAGTTATAGACCTCATTATATTTCGCAAATATTTCTTTGAGCCTTGGATAGCATTTATTATGCGGTAGGTGTTTTATCTCCTCAATCATTATCTCGCTCGGGTTCATGCCTTTGTCTTCACATCTCCTTATGAATATGAGCCGGTCAAGTATCCTCTGGACAATCTCGTCCTTCTCATTTATCTGGTACTTATCAGGATGCCTTCTCTCAATATCATTCGATATGAGCTTTCTTATGAGCATTAAGTCTTCGAGAAGTTTTCTGTCGATAGATGCTCTCCTCTTCAATCTCCCTTCGGCTTCTGCTTTTGTTAGTATGAGATTTTGTTCAAAGCTATCTTTGGACAAGAAGAAAAAATCATCGAAGTTATTGATGTAATCATCAGGGCTTTTGAAAACCCTGAATTTATTATGGAGTGCGTTCTCTTGCTCGACACAGAATATGTTCAATTCCTCGAAATTCGTCGAAATGGCAAAAGGGATTCTTTTTGATAATGCATATGAGATTACTTGCTTGTCTGCTTCTTTTTCAAGCGAAACACCTAATCTTTTTACTTCTAGAAAGAAAACGGTCTTGTCTCCTATCTTAAAGGCATAGTCAGCGAATCCTGCTTTCTTGCCTCGATAGGTCTTCTCCCTTTTTACAAAATCGTCTTTGGTCCAGCCGAGAGCTGCGAATAACGGCTCTACAAGCTTAGTTTCTGTATTCGCTTCAAGCTCTTCTCTATGTTGCCGATAATTAGCTTTGAAGTCATCAATAATCCTTTTTATCTCTTCCTTCGCTTTCTCTTTAGAAATTCCCATCCCGAGGTATAGTTTGGTGTGTGAGTTTATATAATTTATGTGCCCTGCTTAGAATCTCAGGTGCTCGTGGTTCCTGAGGAGCTTTATCTTGTCCTGCTTGTATCTCATCTCTTCGCAGAGCTCTCGCATGGCTTCCTGCCTTCTCCTGTCTCCGTGGGTGGGAATCACGTATTCTGGCTTTACAAGGCTTATGAGGTCCCGTTGGTCTTCCCTGAAGGCATGGCCTGAGACGTGGACGCCTGTAAAAAGCCTGACGTGCTTCTTCTTGAGCTCAATGTCCAGCTTCTCGCGGTTCCTTATGTTGTTCTCGACAGGTATTACGCTGCAGGAGAATATGACGTTGTCTCCGTCCTTGAAATCATAGAGATGCTTGTACACCATCCTTGGAAGCACTGCTCCTGGCTCTCCCTGGTGGCCTGTGACTATGAACATGCACTTCTCAGGATGCTTCAGCTTCTTGAAGAATTGTTCCACCTGGCTTCCATACTTGACAAACTCTGCCTGCTTTGAGAAATCAGCTATTCCAGCCCTTTTTGCCGCTCCAAGGTATTTTGTGAAGCTTCTTCCGACAAATATTATCTTTCTCTTGAGCTTTGTGCCAAGGCTCACAATCGTGCTCAGGCGCGCGATGTGGCTTGAAAAAGTAGTTATGATTATTGCTTTTCCTTTTGAGTTCACTCCGAGAAGAACGTCTTTTAGCATCTCCCTTGCTATGCTTTCGCTCGGGGTCTTCATGGAAGTATGGGCATATAATGAGTCTATTATCAGGGCTTTCACTTTCTGTTTCCCAAGCTCCTCGAGTCGCTTGAAGTTAGGCTTGTCTCCTAGCACAGGCGCGTTGTCAAGCTTGAAATCATTGGCATACACCACGACGCCGTAAGGCGTATGGACTGCTATTATCACTGTCTGAGGCACTGAGTGGGTGATGCTTATGAACTCGATGCTTATCTTGTCTGATATCTTGAACTTTGAGTTGACAGGCTCTGCTATCATCCTGTTTCTTAGGCGTATGCTGTCGTTTTGGAGTATATCTTTCAATACCTCAATGGTGTAGGGAGTCCCGTAGATGTCAGCGTTGAACTTGTTGCTGAGGAAAGGCACTGCTCCGACGTGGTCGAGATGGGCGTGGCTGACGCAGATGGCCTTGATTGACGGCCAGAGGTGTTTTATCCTGTTGATGTCAGGCACCGCATCGACTGCTATCAATGAGTCTGCTGTCATCTCTTTTTTTGGAATATCCTCGGACTCCTCAGTATAAGCGATATAATGGTCCATGTGTAGGCCAAGGTCCAATAGGACTGACTCATCATCGACCTTCACAAGAGTGCAGTTCCTTCCTATCTCTCCAAACCCGCCAACAGTTATTATTTCCAATGCCATATCATCTGCTCGTGGAATCAAGTTTTTAAAGCTTTGCACAAAAAGCATTTAAAACCAACTGAGTTTTCTAATCCTATGAGCATCGCATTCAATAGTGTGGTCGTGCATTACGATGAAATCGGCCTTAAAGGGGATAATAGGTCTAGTTTTGAGCTTTTGCTGATAGATAATATAAAAGCAAAGGCAAAGGATCTTGTCACGAGCATCACAAGAGAATCAGGCCAGATAACAATAAACCTGAAAGAGAGTGTGAAAGAAGGTGAAACTCTTGAGAGAATGAAAGAGGTTCTTGAGAAGATGCCTGGGATAGCTTATTTTTCTTTCGCAACTAAAATCAGCAACAATATTGAAGAGATGAAAAAGCATGTCCTCGAGCTATTGAAGGAAAAAGAGTTCGAGACCTTCCGCATCTCTGCAGAGAGGCATGATAAGAACTACCCTCTAACTTCTGGAGAGATGAATGTATCCCTTGGCTCTGTTGTCGTCGATGCTCTCAACAAGAAAGTCAAGCTTACCAATTCTGACATCAGCATAAAAGTGGAGGTCAACAATAAGTCTGCGTACCTGTCGCTTGAGAATGTCCCTGGCGTGGGAGGGCTACCTGTCGATGCTTCCCAGAAAGTTGTCGCTCTGCTCTCAGGAGGATTCGACAGCCCTGTCGCTGCTTTCATGATGATGAAGCGCGGATGCGAGGTTGTGCTTGTTCATTTCAGGAATGAGAACCAGGACTCGTGCGGGGTCGAGGGCAAGATAAGAGAGCTTGCAGATAAGCTCAGCAGGTTCCAGCCTAAGACCGTCCTTTACACTGTCCTCTTCGGCGACATCCAGCGAGAGATAATAATGAAGGCAAAAGCAGAATCCAGGATGCTCGTCTACAGGAGGTTCATGCTACGAATAGCTTCAAGGATAGCTGATTATAATAACGCAAAGTTCTTGGTTGTCGGAGACAGCCTCTCGCAGGTCGCATCTCAGACCCTGACCAATCTTGAGGCGACTTACAAAGATTCTCCAAAACCAGTCTTTTCTCCGCTCATAGGCATGAACAAGAAAGAGATTATGGTGATCTCAAAGAGGATAGGTACACATGACATCTCTGCGCAGCCTTATGGCGATTGCTGCTCTTATTTCCTGCCAAAACACCCTGTGCTGAGGGCGAGGTCAGAAGATCTTGATAAGGTCGAATCTGATTTTGACATGGAAGCATTGATCGAGAAGGCAGCGAAGGAAGCGATAATAGAGAAGTTCTGAGCATCAAAAAATTTATATATTTATGCCCTTTTCCTTTTTGCATGAAAAAATATGATGCGTCTGGTCTTTCAGAGAACGAGAAAAACTACCTTCGGGAGTGCCTGGATAAATACCGTGTTGAAAAAGCTAAAGAAAAAGGATTAAGGCAATTCTATGATAAAATTATAAAAATTAATGGTTTTGATGTGTTCGGTATATTTTCTTCCTATTGCGAGACAGGTATGGAAGGAAGAGTTGATTGGGTTATTATTGATGAAAGAAAGAAAGGAATTGACGCGCTTGTCCATGACCTTGAGGGAGGGGATAAAATAACTCTTCTTGATAATAAAGGTATGATAATAAGAGAACCGATAATTTTGGATAGAGCTAGCACCGTCTTGAGAGAATATTATTCTATGTGCGACAAGTTGAAGATAAAACTAAATAATAATGATAATGCTGAATACTACGTGGGCTTGACAAAAAAACGATAAAAGTTTATGTTCTCTGGGCCTGAATTCGCTGAATCACAAAATCTTTTTAAAAAGGAGGGTTATCTATTACCATCATGGGCTTGATAATCTATTTTGTCGCTGGAAGAAAGGACTCAGCGTACATCAACCTCACTCCGAGGTATGCCTGCACCAATGATTGCTTGTTCTGCGACAAGAAAGCGCTGGAGAAAAGCACAGAGAACGAGCTTTATCTCGACTCAGCTCCGTCATCCGAAGATGTAATCTCTGATATAAGAAAAAAAGCATCTGGAGTAAAGGAATTTGTCTTCTGCGGAATCGGAGAGCCACTACTTTACCTTGATAAGGTGCTTGACATCACAAAGCACATCAAGAAGGAGTACGGCGCAAAGGTGCGCATCAACACCAACGGCCAGGCATATCTTTTGTATCCGAAAAAGGACGTGATTGGCCTGCTCGAAAGAGCAGGCGTAGATTCTCTTTCAATCTCGCTCAATGTGACGAATGAATCAGATTACAACCAGCTCCACAGGCCGCGAAGAAAAGGAGCGTTCGGTGCGCTGCTGAGGTTCATCAAGGACTCCAATGCATCAAAGATTGAGACTGTCGTCAGCTTTGTTGAGTTGCCGGAACTGAACAAGAAGGCTGCGCTTGAATTCACAAAAAGCCTCGGATTAAAAGATTCTCAGGTCAGGTTCAGGAAATATCTGAAATGATGATTATTTCTCTTTTCCAACTGCTTGGCTTATGCTTGAGAATCCATCCCTCTCGAGGAGCTTAACAAGCCCTTTGTTTATCTTTCTCACCACAAAAGGCCCTTCGTATATCAGGGCTGTGTAGAGCTGTACGAGCGAGGCGCCTGCCTTTATCTTCTTATAAGCAGACTCTGCTGAATTGATTCCGCCAACACCAATGATCGGCTTCTTGCTTTGAGTCAAGGCATAGACCCTGCGGATGTTCTCTGTCGAAGCCTCGCGAAGCGGCGGGCCGCTGATTCCGCCAAGCATGCCGCCAATAGAAACTTTCCTGGTGTTTGATATTATGTAGCCGTTCACGTTATGATATTCGCAGATAGAGATTATCGTCTCCAGCTTCTTATCAGAATAATCAGGAGCCATCTTGATGAAGATTGGCGCGCTTAAGCCTGTGCGCTGCAATTCTCCTAGCAGCTCGTCTAGCATATTAGGGTCTTCGAATGTCTCCTGGGAAGTGTTGGGGCAGCTGATGTTCAAGGCCAGATAGTTGGCATAGGGCGATGCTTTCTTGCAGCTGTATAATATGTCATCTATCGCGTCGCGGTTCTCAATCCCGGGATTGTTGGTTTTTGATATGTTGACTCCGACCGGTAAGCATTTGCTTAGCAGCCTTTTCAGGATGCTATCCACTCCTCCGCTAGGAAGCCCCATATTGTTTATGACGGCCTCTTCTTCGACGAGGCGCCAGAGCCGAGGCTTCTCATTCCCCTCTGAAGGCTTGGCTGAGACAGAACCCACTTCTGCAAAACCAAAGCCCATCGCGTAGACGAGCTTCATCAGCTCTGCGTTCTTATCAAAGCCAGCCGCCAGGCCCACTGGGTTTTTGAGCTCTAATCCTGAGATGTTTGTCTGTAGCGAAGGATGCTCGAACCTATAGATTTTTTTCATGAAATAGAGCGGCAAGGCCCGGCGCTGAAAATATCTTCCTTTTTCGAGAACAAAATCATGCGCCCTCTCAGGATCCATCTTGAATAGCTGAGGACGCAAAAGTTTCTTGTAGATTCAAACCACCTATCTGACAATGGGGAATGCTGTTTAAAAATCTTTCTTCGAAAGTGCGGGTGAACAAAGCGTTGTTACGCTTTGAACCCGCTCTACTGCGGGTAACAGAAATTCCTAATGGAATTTCTGAACCCACATTTTCTCCGAAAATGCGGGTGACAGGACTCGAACCTGCGTAGGCACTAAGCCAAGAGCTCTTGAGGCTATCCCGTTTGACCACTCCGGCACACCCGCGTATGATTAATAGAATAAATAAGAGTTTTATAAGTGTTTTTGTTTTCTAGAATCTAGAGGCTGCTCAGCTTCTTCTGTATGTCTGCAAGGGCGTGGCTGAGCTGGTCCAGCTCTGAGAGTGGCTTTTTTGGCGCTGGCTCTGACTCTGGCCTGGAAGCGGCTTCTGTCCTGGTCTTCTTCTCGAAGGACATCTCTGGGAAGTGCTTTTTCAGGTCTGCTTTGGCGTAGTCTGGCAATAGCTCGTTCATCTTCTGCACGAGCACTCTCAATTCCTTGAGCTCTTTTTGCAGCTGGGTTGTCTTCTCGTGCTTTTTCTCGCTGAGCTGCTTCACGACATATATCTCTTTTAGCATGCCAAGGGTTGATTTTGAGGCTTCGAGCAGGCTTCTCCTGAAGGCAGTTGAGTTCTCTATTCTCATGTAGAAGTCATGCTCTGCCTGCTTCTCATGCTTCTCCTCAGTTTTTTTGTCGTGAGTCATATGCATCAACTAATCATCCATTCACTCTTGTCCCAGGTCTTCCTTTATGAGATCTATCTTGTGACTTACCTCTTCTATGCTCTTCTCCCAGTTGATAATCTCCTCATCTTCCTTCTTTTTCAGCTCGTCCACTTCTGACAGAATCTGCTTGACATGGATTATCTTCTTGTCAATGACTTCTATTATCTCAAACACTTCCTTGTACTTATCAATCTTAACAAACATCTGGTTTTCGGCCATCTGTACACCTCTATGGTTCAAACAACTTGCTGTCGATAATCATTATCTTCTCTTGCATATTGTTGAGCGTGTTTCCAAGCAGGTGATATTTCTCCAGCTTGGTCTTGGATGCATAGTTCTCTATGCTTTCATCAAAGCCCCTGAACAGGAGCTTTAAGCTGTCAATCTCGTCCTTGACTGAGAACAAGGTCTTAAGGTCAAGGAACTTATCGCCTTGCGGCAGAGAAGGCTTTTCTTCCTCAGGATAAGAAAATTTCGCTATGGGTGCGCTTATCTGCTCGTATTCAACAAAAGGCCTTTCAGGCTCCTCTTCCTCAGGTTCTTTCTCAGCCCAGCTCTTCGTAACAGGCTCTTCTTTTGCGTTCTCAGAAGCTATTTCTGCCTGCTCTAGTTTCCTTATCTCTTCATCATCAAAGTCAGGCAGCTCAAACCCAGGCTCTGGCTGAGGCTTTGGAGCGGGCAGCTCTGGAGCTTGTGGAGCAGGAGGGATGAAGCTTGGCTGCGAAGCAGCTGGTGGCGGCGACGGGATGGGTGTTGAGGATGATTGCGGAGAGTCAAATACTGGTAGTTCTGGCTGAGGGCTGAATTCTGGTGGAAACAAATGCGGTGCCTGCGATCCTTGCGGAGGAGTCAGAGTGCCTACTGGCTCTTGCAGCGAAGGCGGAGGCGGAGGTATATCATTCAGGTCGAGAGGGGGCTGGCTGTTCTGGAATGGATCAGAAGCTAGTGGCACCTCTTTCTTCTTTGAGAATAATCCCATTCACTCCACCTCTTTTCAGAAAGTAATTTCTTTGATACTATTTAAATCTTACTGTTGGGTGCGGACGGGAGAACGAGTCCGGAGCGGGTTCTGGAAATAACTGAATCAAACTTACGTCAAGCGCGCCTCCATCGGATAGGAAGCGCAATATGGCGCGGTAGATGTCACGTTACACCCCATTTCAAAAGAAATTAAAACAAGCATCGCTTACTGGATTGTATGAAGGAGGCTTTGCATTATCAGAAACTGAAGAATAGCATAATTAAATGCGAGCTATGCCCAAGAACCTGCACGATAAATCTTGGCAAGGCCGGGCTTTGTGGCGTGCGCAAGAACATCAAGGGAAAGCTTTATTCGCTGGTCTATGGTAGACCTTGCGCCATGCACGTCGATCCTATCGAGAAGAAACCTTTCTATCATTTCCTTCTAGGCAGCAGGGCTTATAGCATCGCCACGAGTGGCTGCAACTTTTTCTGTGATTTCTGCCAGAACTGGCAGATAAGCCAGAAGAGAGATAATGGATTAGAAAGTGAAGAGAGCGAAGAGATAGTATCCCCTGAGAAAGTAGTTGAGCTGGCAAAACAATCTGGCTGCAAGTCAATCAGTTACACCTACACTGAGCCGACAATATTCTATGAATACATGCTTGACATCGCAAAGCTCGCGAAGAAAGCAGGGCTTAAGAATACTGTTGTTAGCAACGGCTACATCAACGAAAAGCCTTTAAGAGAGCTTTGCAAGGTCATCGATGCGGCAAACATTGACCTGAAGGGCTTTAGCGAGGAGTTCTATAAGCAGAGCTGCAAGGCGACACTTGCTCCAGTGTTAAAAAGCCTCAAGACCCTGAAAGAGGAAGGAGTCTGGCTTGAGATAACCAATCTCATCATCCCTGGAAGGAATGATTCGCCGGAGATGATCGAGAAGATGAGCGCATGGATTGCAAAGGAGCTTGGAAAAGACACTCCTCTGCACCTCTCAGCATTTCATCCTGATTACAAGCTCACTGATGCTAGTCCTACGCCTCGCGCTACGCTTGAGAAAGCCCATAACATCGCAAAGAAACATCTTGATCATGTTTATCTCGGAAATATTTCCGGAGAAACCAATACTTTCTGCGGAAAATGTGGCGAAATAGTTATAAGGCGCGGTATGATGCATGTGAATGAGAACAATCTCAAGGATGGCTGCTGCCAGAAGTGCGGCAAGGCGATTAGCGGCGTCTGGAGATAAATATGAAATTAATAATTGTCAGGCACGGAGAGACCGAAGCCAATGTCAAAGGAATCAACCAAGGCCAGAGCCATGGAAAGCTCACTGGCAACGGAGTGAGCCAGGCTGATAAGCTCGGAAAGCGCCTCGCGAAAGAGAAGATAGATATCATCTATTGCAGCGACCTTGGCCGCGCAAAGCATACTGCTAAAGAGATCAGGAAGTATGTCAAGGCACCAATAAGGTATGTCAAGGACATAAAAGAGAGAAATCTCGGTGTATTTGATGGCAAGACTTTTGGATCATTCACGGAGTATGTAAAGAAGAATAATCTTGACATGTTCACCTACCGCCCGAGAGGCGGGGAGTCAAGAAAGGATGTGCGTGATAGGGTGATGAGATTCTTCAACCAATGCCTTGAGAAGCATCCTGACAAGACAGTGCTCTGGGTGACCCATGGCGGCATCATGAACCGCATGAACGTCTATTTCATGAAAGTGGGTGATTCTCATTATTCAAAGTTCCACCCGATGAATTGCGCTGTGAGCGTGGTCGAGGCGCAGGAGGATGGGAAGCACAAGATGCGTCTTGTCAACTGCACAAAACACCTTGAAAAGAAAAGCCGAAAAAAGTTCGGAGCTAAAAGAAAAAATATTGGAATCCATCGTTTTCTTCCAATAATCTAGCAGGGCATTATATAAGCAGGTTCTGAAGACGGTAGAAGAATGAAAATAATCATCATAATCATATTGCTAGCCTTTGCTCTTGCCCTTCCAGCAAGCTCTTTAGCAGCAACCATGATAAACGAAGTCATGTACAACCCTGCAGGAGATGATAATAACCGTGAGTTCGTGGAGATCGTAGGAACCAATAACCTGACGGGCTTTGTGGTCGGAGATAACCGCTCAAATGATTCGCTGGTGCTCCTCAAGTTCGTACCTGGGAACCTGAGCCTGGTGGTGGAAGTTGGCTTCAACCATTCCGGCCTGAACTGCAGCGTCTACAGCGCAGGCAGCACAATAGGCAACAATCTCAACAACAAAGGAGACTTTGTATTCATCTACAACAACAAGACGCTTGTTGATTGGATGTCCTATAACAAAAGCCTTGCTAGCAACAACAACCGCTCGCTGGAATTTGTGAATGGGAGCTGGATCGAGTCATGCAGCAAAGGAGGAAGCCCCTGCAGCCAGAACTGTATCGTGGAAGAACAGAACAACAACGAGAGCAACACTACCAACAGCAGCTCCCAAGATGATAATGATGAGGTGGAGCAAGACTCTAGCATAACCATAGGCGACATCAGGATTCCTAACAGCGGATTATATTATGGTGATTATCTTGAAGCAGAGATCTACATCTACCGCGGCAACACATTGAAGAGCGTGGTGACAGCTTCTTTGAAGGATGAGAACAACAGGAAGATTTCTGATGAGGTGAAGTTCAAGCTGATACATAAATATACAGAGCTTTCCACAATCGCAGAGTTTCATATAAAAGAAGTCTGCGCTGAAGACAAGACATACACTTTGATTGTTGAAGGCTTGGGTGTCAGCGACGAGGAAGATGTCAGGATCTGGCAGGATGAATCATTGTGCTCAAATAATAAGCAGACGACGGGTGAGAGCAGCGCGACAAACAAGGCTATCACAACAAACACTGTAGCTGCCGCTAAGAAAGATTGTCAGATAATCTCATTCTATACGCGCGCAAAGAACTACAAGCAGAACATAACTCTCTACGCCAACACAGATTGCGACGAGGGAGAGCTCCTGCTCACAGGGATGACAAATGAGAAACACATCATAATCAATAGCTCAGGCACGCTTAGCTTCGAGGCAGAGGCAGAGCCGGGCGACAACTTGTTCACGCTAAAGCTCTTGAGCGACGGAAAGCTCGTTGACTCCAAAGATTTGAATGTCAGCCTAGTAGGCGGACCTGAAAAGACAGATGATAAGACAAGCAAGGAAGCAGGCGAGACAATAACCAAAAGCTCAGAAGATATCACGGTCAGAGCTGAAAAGCAGGAATTCGAGCCGAACGCTGCTGCAGATATGGCTCCAGTGACTGGCGGCGTGGTGTATGAGTCGAGCAACATCAAGCTGGCAAAGATAGCGCCAATACTTGTGGTTGTTGTCGTGCTGCTAGGCATCGGCGGATTTCGGCTTCTGAAAAGAAAAGAGGACGAACCAAAGCCGCCGTCTCCTCCAAAATTGCCTGCAGACAGGAATAATCATTCGCCTAAGAGACGATAAATTTAAATAACCCCTCTCCATTCAATAGTCTTATGGATGAGAAGGAATTGCAGAGGAAGATAAAGAACGGAGCAGTGCTGGCCCAGGTCTCGTTTGAGGTAGTCGGCAACCCCAAGGAGCATGTTGAGAAGACCATGAAAGAGTTCATGGAGAACATACGCAATGATCAGCAGATGCGTATCGTGACAGCTGATTACGGCGAGGCTGAAGAGGTCAAGGACGGCAACGGCCTGTGGAGCACCTTCTGCGATGCAGAGATGCTTTTTGACAATCTTGACAAGATGAACTGGCTTTGCGTCAACTTCATGCCTTCAAGCATAGACATCATAGCGCCAGAGGAATTAAGATTCAAGGACAAGGAACTGACTAACTGGTTCAATGACATACTTGCCAAGCTTCATGAAGTATCCATCGGCTACAGGCAGACCTCTGCCAAAGAAGACCTCCTGACCAAGAACATGAACTTCCTGATACAGAACTCCATATTGCTCGCAGCCGAGCATCATCATGATAAGAAGAAGATAGGCGAATTGATAGGTATTGCTGGTGAGCAGCTAGAGCCTTTCTTTGAGGCTCTTGTCAAGCAGCATAAGCTTGAAAAAAAAGGTGAGGAGTATCACAGGACAAAATAAGCCGGAGCATAATGCAGAAGAAGAGGGGCAGAATCCAGAGCCTATCCCTGAGCCAGTCACTAGTCCAGAAGCAGAGGTGCAGGAGAGCCCTTCACCCAGCACTAATTCTCTTAGGAGAAAATTCTCTCCTCAAAACCAGCCGTTCGTCAGTCTTGATCTTAAGAAAGCAGTTGAGTCTTTGCTTTTCGCCTCAGGCAAGGCGATGAGCGAGAAGGATCTCTGCGAATTGACAGGCGGAACTCCAAAAAAGATGAAGGATGCTCTTGCCGAGCTCAAGAATGATTATGATTCCAGGGACACAAGCCTTACTTTCATACAGAACAATGATGTGTGGAAGCTGAATGTCAGGGAGAAATACGTTACTCTTGTGACTAAGATCGTCGCTGATACTGAGCTACCGTTCCCTGTGCTTGAGACGCTGTCCGTGATTGCGTTCAAGGCGCCGGTGATGCAGGCAGAAGTCATAAAGATAAGAGGGACGAACGCTTATGAGCATATCAGTACGCTGATAGAAGGAGGATTTGTCGAGAAGCGAAAGAAAGGAAGAAGCTTTGACTTGGGGCTCACCACCAAGTGCTATGATTATTTTGATGTGCAGGGCGACAGGAGCCTAAAAGAAGCATTGAAAGAAGCTAGAAAACCTGAGAAGAAGGTGCCTGAGAAGCTCGGCGACCTTCCAGTGGTCGATGTGCCTGAGCCTCCGAAAGATGAGAACAAGCTCGGTAATTTGCAAGTTGTTGAGATGGAACCGAGCCAACCGAAGCTAACAATCGACAACAATAAGCCTGATGATGATTTCCTCTCAAAGATAGATGACCAGATAGGCCAGCTCTCGAAAAGGAATGATGAGCACGACGATGACGAGCTGTTCAAAAAGCCAGCGATAGAGGGCGAAAACCCTGAAGGTCAGCCTGCTGAGGAGCATGGTAAGACTGCTGAGATCTTCGGAGACCATTCTGACAAGCCAACTGCTGAGAACGCCTATCCTGACACAGATGCTGAGGAAGAGAAAAAGGATGTTGAAGAAGAGCAGGAAGACCCGGAAGAGGAGAAGGAGCCTGCCGAGGAGGAAGAAGAAGAGGAAGACGAGGACGAATCCTCTGAAGAAGAGGAAGAATAATTCTTAAGACTGCACTGGCCGCACTGAACCAACCTTTTCTGCTGAAAAGCTTGACCAAAAGACTTAAGGAGGATATTCGCTGTTGCGAAATACTCTGAACTACGTACAAACAAAAAGCAAGATGCTTTTTGATGTACTGACGTGCCTTTTGCCAGCTTTTGAGAGCGAGCATCAGCGAGCGGGCGAAAAGCTGCACAGGACGCACTGGACATCTCTGCGTGAGGCTTTTAAACAGCAGATGCGTAATATATCCTATGACACTCCTTGTTATGTGCCCTAACTGCGGCGGAAGGCAGAAGACCAACCCTAAGGTGGTCTCTGGCAGCGTGAAGCGCTGTGTCTACTGCGGCAAGAGCTTTGTGATACATTCAATGAGAAAGGATAGGATTCTGAAGCATGTAGTTGAAAAGAAACCTTTTACATTGTCATTCTCATCTACCGCGCCAGAATAGGATTCTTCTGCGATTTAGGCGCGCTCGACGTCGTTTTTCTCAGCAGAAAAAAGTTCAAAAAACTCCTTAAAACACCCCTTTATTTTCTATAGTGAAACGAATCACGTAAATCGCAACACTTATAAACCGCCAAAGCTTCCATTCTTCCGACGGAAATGACCCCAAAACCAGCCCCTTCTGAAGGGCCAAAAAACGAGGAAAAAAAGCCTGCCCAGAAAATAGTCGTGGCAGTCATAGATGATGAAATGAAAGCATCCTATCTTGACTATGCCATGAGCGTAATAATCGGAAGAGCATTGCCAGATGTCAGGGACGGCCTCAAGCCAGTCCACAGAAGAATTCTCTATGCCATGAACGACATGGGCATAAGGCATAATACTCCCACAAAGAAGAGCGCAAGAATAGTGGGAGAAGTGCTCGGTAAATACCATCCGCACGGAGACAGCGCAGTCTACGACGCCATGGTGAGAATGGCGCAGGACTTCTCACTTAGGTATCCGCTAGTCGTCGGGCAAGGAAATTTTGGTTCACTTGACGGAGATAATCCAGCTCACATGAGATATACCGAAGCAAAGCTCTCAAAAATAGCTGACGAGATAATGATTGACATCGACCGCGAGACTGTCGATTTCACAGATAACTTCGACGGAAGCCTGAAAGAGCCTGTTGTGCTTCCTTGCAAGATACCTAATCTTCTCATCAACGGCAGCAGCGGAATAGCTGTAGGCATGGCCACAAACATCCCCCCTCACAACATAAAAGAGGTCTGCAGCGCAGTCTCAGAGCTCATCAGCAATCCTGAGCTTGAAGTGAGGGACATAGTTAAGATAATCAAGGGCCCTGATTTTCCCACTGGAGGCATAATCGTCGGCAGGAGCGGCATAGTAGACACATACGCCAGTGGAAGGGGAAGCATCACAGTTCGTGGAAAGATCGATCTTGAGGAGAAGAAGGAGCGCCAGAGCCTTATCATCACAGAAATACCTTACCAGGTCAACAAGTCACAATTAATTGAGCATATGGCTGACTGCGTGAACAACAAGACCATCCAGGGAGTGTCTGACATCCGTGACGAGAGCGACAGGAAAGGCATGAGAATTGTCATCGAGCTCAAGAAAGGAGTCAACATCGAGGTGGTGAAAAACCAGCTCTACAAGTACACAAGGCTCCAGACAAACTTCGGAACCATAATGCTCTCGCTCGTCGACAACCAACCCAAGACCCTGGACATAAAGGAGATGCTTGTGTATTTCCTGCATCATCGGCAGATAGTTGTCAGGAAGAGGACTGAGTTCGAGCTTAGAAAAGCAGAGGAACGAGACCACATACTTCTAGGGCTTCTCATCGCGCTTGAGCACATCGACCCGATAATCAGGCTCATCAAGGAATCAAAGGACCCTACTATCGCAAAGAAGGGTCTTGTCGAGAAGTACAAGCTCACAGAGATCCAAAGCCAAGCCATCCTTGACATGAAACTGCAGAGGCTCACAGGGCTTGAGCAGCAGAAGATAAAAAATGAGCACAAGGAATTATTGGAGCTGATAAAGAGGCTCAAGGAGATATTAAGCGACGAGAAGAAGATACTTGCCATAATAAAAGACGAGATGAATGATCTCATCAATAAATATGACAATGGCCGAAGGACTGAGATTGAGGACTCAAGCGAGGAAGAGCTCATAACAGAGGACCTGATAAAGCCAGAGGACAACGTCATCACCATCAGCAGAGCAGGCTACATCAAGAGGATGCCTATTGACGCCTACAAGACCCAGCACAGAGGAGGAAGAGGGATCATCGGAGCCACCACAAAAGATGAGGACTTCATAGAGCTCCTGTTCATAGCCAACACCCACTCATATCTATTAGTGTTCACTGATAAAGGAAAGATATACTGGCTGAAAGGATACGAGGTGCCGGAAGCCGCGAGGATCAGCAAAGGCAAGCCGATAATCAACCTTGTGAAAATCGAGCCTGGCGAGAAGATAGAGGCAGTCATACCAGTCAAAGAATTCGATGACTCGCATTACTTGATATTTGCCACCAAGAAAGGCTTAGCAAAGAAGACCAGTTTATTGGAGTACGCGAATCCTCGCCAAGGAGGCATAATCGCGATTACCCTTAACAAAGGCGACGAGGTCATTGATGTAATATTGACTGATGGAAAGCAACAGATACTCATAGCCACGAAAAAAGGGATGGCAGTCAAGTTCTCGGAAGAGGACGTCCGAAGCGTTGGAAGAGGAAGCCTTGGAGTGAGAGGCATAAGGCTTGAGGACAAGGATGAAGCCATAGGGATGATAATTGCCAACGACAAGGAAAGCATACTCACTGTGACCGAGAACGGCTTTGGAAAGCGAAGCAGCCTTGAAGAATACAGGTTCATAAACCGCGGCGGCAAAGGAGTCAAGAACATAATCTGCAGCGAGAGGAACGGCTGCGTTGTGAGCGTGAATGCAGTCATAGACGAGGACGACATCATGCTCGTCTCAAAGAACGGCATACTCATAAGGATTCCGGCAAAGAACATCAACGTCATCGGAAGGAACACTCAAGGCGTAAGGATAATGAAGCTCGAGGAAAAAGACAAAGTCGTAGCAGTGACAAAGGTTGAAGCTGGAGAGAACGGCGAAGAAGAGAAATAAAGAGTTCTTAGATTTTCCAAGTCTTATAATATTATGTAGTGTATGATAGTATTTCGGAACATGGAATTTTAAAAGCATTACCTTTTTGCTCAAAGCGACATTCCGCAACATTTACTGAAGTATAAATATTTCGAGAGCCGTGAATTCTATAATTTATTGTAAAAGTGATTAATATCGATTTTCCGTTACGTAAATTAGCAAAAATAAATCCGTTTTTATCTTGTTCAAAAGGATAAATATATTTTTCTTTAAAAATAGTATATGTATTATTCGAAGATACGATTTTATAACCGTTGATTTCATAACTGGAAGTGACAATTTCTGCAGGAACATCATTGGAATTACGCAATGCGACCTCTGATCGAATTGAGGCTATATCATCTTCTGTTCCTTCAGTCAATATTCTTCCATTAGAATCATAGAATTTTATAAGAGGATTTGTAATTTCAAGATAAGGTCGATTTCTAACAGTTATATCCTCTCTTGTGAGTGATATTGCATTTTGTGTTTGCCACAAAGTATAGACATTAATTATCATTAAAAAAATAGTGAGTATAGCAATAACCCCGCCATTGTGTTCATCTATCCAATCGAATAAGTTTATAATACATTTCTTCATAGGATAAGAAGAGTGCGTATTTCTATTTAAATATATCCCCTAAGAAATAATACATGAAATCTACCTATTCCTTATCGCGGGAACTTCAAGAACATTATGAGAAGGCTTAGCACTGCGATGATGCCTACAAGTATCACCATCTCTGCCTTGGAATGCTTCCTTGCATGGCCGGATTTCTTCATCAAGGCGTATCTTAGCAAGGCGTTTATTTAAATTTTGCGGCAGAAGAGACGAAAAAAGAAGACTGAATAGCGGTTTTTCATCAGGCGCGCCACATTGCGCAGCCCATCCGATGAAGGCGCGGTCGATGTCAAGTAAAGGTCAAAAACAAACCGTTAAGGCACGGCAAAAACAGCTTGCTCAAACAATTAACTTTATATAGCTCCAATCACGGTGTTGGCTTTATGAGAAAGAAGCTTCATCTCAAGGGCTGGAGTAAAGCCGAGATAGACCATGCTGAGAAGGTTTTCAAGAGGGCTGAGGATAATAAGCATCCTCATCATCACCTGCTGGACAATAGCTTGTATTGGTTCGCTCTCATCGCAGGATTGATAGGCACGGTCATATTGTCTTTTCTCATGGTGCCGGTGCTCGTGGCTGCCAACAGCATCTGGGCTCATATAATCTCTGGCTTCTTCGGCTTGCTGCTGGGTGCGCTCATAGTGGTGTTTGTCAAGCAGCTTCATTGGCTCGAAAACCACTATCACCTGTTTCTCTCAGTGATAATCCCTGTTGTCGGATTGTTCAACTTCGCCCTCATAGTCAATCAAGTCAACAAGTTAAACATGCTCCTCGGAATCCCTCATCTGCAAAGCCCTGGCACAATAGGACTCGCCTATCTGGTCGGTTTCTTGGTGCCCTACGCTCTTTTCATGCTTCTAGGAAGGTCGAGATAAAATGGATTTAAAAGAATGGGCTGTTCATCATATCAAACAGAAGGATAGTGTAAGGAGAGACTTGGTTAGCTTCAAGGAAGAGACTGATAAGGTGCTCTGTGAGTATAAGGAGAGCCATGCTACTTATTATTGCAAGGAGAACCTTGATCTGAACAAGCTAAAAGCAGTCCAGACCGACGAGATCGCATTCTTCGTCTGCATGTGCAACGAGCACAACTTCAAGGTATTGGTTGGTAACTGGGATCTTTTCAAGACAAGAAAGGATTTCACGTTCATATTCCTGAACCCTGCTGTTTCTGAGAAATGGATAATAAAGCCATTCATCCACGCAAAGATAGCAGACCCAGTCTCGCTCAAGCAAGGGCTTAGGACGATGTACGACACTTGCATGGGAAAAGAGAAAGAATAAACATAACCAATTTAGCCAGCATATTCTTCTGATTTCGCTCTCGAACAGGAATCATTTGCGAAATCCCTGAAAAAATATTGTTTTTCTAATGATAAAAGTTATATACCGCAAGAAACTCCCTTCTTCCCATGGATACTAAGATCAGCACAGGCACTGCTGCCATGGACTGGCTGCTCGAGGGCGGCTATGAGAAAGGGGTTATAAGCACCATCTACGGCCCTGGCGGCAGCGGAAAGACCAATATGCTGCTTCTTTGCATCGCTAACAGCGTGAAAGGCCAGAAGGTCATCTATGTTGACACCGAGGGTAGTTTCTCGCTCACAAGGTTCAAGCAGATATGCGGCAATGATTTCAAGAGAGCGCTTGAGAAGATAATCTTCATCAAGCCCACAAGCTTTGATGAGCAGGAGAAAGCCATCGTTAAGCTTGATGAGCTATTGGAACAGAACATAGGAGCCATATTCGTTGACAGCATCAGCATGCTCTATAGGGTTGAGTTGAATGATGAGAACAACCGCGCACTCAATAACGCCTTTGTCGCTCAGCTCAGGACATTGCTTGAGGTCGCCAGGAAAAAAGATATCCCTGTCATAATCACTTCCCAAGTCTATTCTGACATGGAAGAGCAGGGAGAGTTCAAGGTCGTCGGCGGCATGATGGTAAGAAACATGAGCAAATGCCTCATCGAGCTGAAACTCAGCGGAAAGAACAGGCTTGCCATCATAAAGAAGCACCGAAGCATCGAGGACGGCAAGAGCATGATGTACAAGATAGTCGAGGAAGGGATTGAGGAAGTAGAGCTGGAAGCGAAGAAGGAAAATGTTGAAGAAAAGTTGTGAGTTCTATATTTCGAGCGCGCCTGAATCGCGGAAGAATCCTATCTTGGCGCGGTTTATATGACGTAAAAAGAAAAGTGAAAAAGTTTAATAAAAAATATCAAAAGAGTTTGATGACCGCTCACTCTTCTGAGAAGTCATCGATTGTCTTGTCGAAGCCGCCCTTGTTTACCAAGCCTCGCTCCTCCATGTAGCCTTTAGTCACCAGCCAGAACAATAATCCGAGGCTCTTCTTCCCCTTATTGTTGCAGGGAACCACGAGGTCAATGTTGTTTGCCTGGTTGTTGGTGTCGCAGAGAGCTATGATTGGTATTCCCATCCTTATGGCGTCATCAACTGCGTTCCTATCAGGCCAGGGGTCTGTCACGACAATCAGCTTTACCTCAGTGAATTTCTTTAGCTGGATGTTGGTCAATATTCCTGGCGGATATCTTCCAGTGTAAATCTTTGCTCCTGTGAGCTGACCGAAGAGCTTCACTGCCTTCCAGCCATTCTCTCTCCTGGCGACTATCATCATCTCTCCGGGAGCGTACTGGCTCATGAAACTGGTCATAGTCCTGATCCTTGCGTCAATCTGCTGCACATTGAGCACAGACAGGCCGTCGTTTCTTGTCTTGTAGATGAAGTTAGCCATGTACTTGGTCTTGAACTTCGTCCCTATATGTATCCCTGACTTCAAGTATTCCTCGTTAGGCACGAGCAACTGTTCTGATTCCATCATATTACTTCCTCCGGTCTTTTAGTCAAATATTTGAATCCCTGAAAAGGTTTATGGGGGATCGGATTTTTTAATTCAACCCATGTTGAAGGATTGAAAGTTATTCTTCCTCCCAAAGCCTCTTCTATTTCAAAATAACCCTTTATTGCTTTGTTGGTCGCGAAATATATCCTATCATCGCTGTCATCGAATGTGACGACATTCTTTGGCTGAACCGATAGGTCCCACCAGCAATAAGCATAATCTCCTTCCAACTTATGCTCCAGTGTTTTTTGTCTTGTATAAACAAGCATATCCATTTTTTCACCTTGTTATATCAGTAATGAGAATTCATTACTGCCAATTATTATCGCCCATCGCAGTGCGCCTAAGAGTCCTTTGGGATTTTCCAAAGCCGACCTCTAAAGCAGGGCTATAGGAGAGAAGAAATTAGAGTGGTTTATAAAGTTAATTGAAATTTTCCAGAAAGCCTAGGCAATTTTTGCATTCTCAAGCACCGTGAAATGAGCGATTATTGCCTCGTTCTCTCTGAACTCTTCAGGCAATCCCATCTCCTCGATGTAAAGCTCCACTGCTTCCTTGAGATTTTTCAATGCAGAATCCACAGTCTTCCCTTGGCTAGCAACGCCAATCTCGGCGCATTTAGCGACGTACATCTTCTCGCTTTTCCATATCACGGCTGTGAATGTCTTCATGCCTGAAGAATAGCTTATTCTCATATTTAAAACTTGTGCGGTGGTTCTTTAAATAATGCTATGCCGTATTTTTGTAAATATCTGTAGAAAAACGAAAATAATTCGAGAACTCATTCAAGAAAAAACCTTCAGCACTTCATACACCGGCCCTTCCGGTGTGAGCGTGCTACTGTAGAGTATGAATTTTCTTACGAAGAATTCTTTTTTCTCGATTTCCTTGTTCATCACAAGCTCGTTTATCTTTTTCATGTCTTCTGGCGCACCAGTGGTGATTCTTGCAATCGTGATGTGGTTCTTGAACAGATGATTGTCTCTTGCGCCGGGTAGTGCCGCGTCTATCTTTTTCTTCAGCTCAGAAAGAGGCCCTATCGGCTCTGCGTCCACCCATAAGACTCTCATGTTGTTCTCGTTAGGGAAAACCCCTAGTTTTGATATTGAGAGCTTGAAAGGCTTGAACTTGACACTCTCCAAAGCCAATATCATATCAGGAATCAGCTCTTCCTCAACCTCTCCGAGGAACTTGAGAGTTATGTGGATGTTGTCCTTCTCCACGAATCTCAGGCCTTTCAATAGCCTGAAATCTGGCTTGATGTTTTCAATCGAGTCCCTGACTTCAGCAGGTATATCAACAGCTATGAACAACCTCATGTTACACCCCTTAAAAAAAGAAAAATCAAATATTTTTGAAGGGCTTAGACCTCTTCTTCTTCATCAGTGCCTTCCTTAGGTTTCTCATCCTCTGCAGTCTCAGCAGTCTCGACAGTCTCAGTCACTCCTTCTGCTTCTGGCTCGTCGCCAAAGCTGTCAGAGTCATTCTCTGTCGAAGGCTGGAAATCCTCTTCCTCTTTCTTGGCAGGCTTGCTTTCTTCACGCACAGGACCAGTAGAAGCGCCTATCACTTCTGCGAATCCTGCGTTCTTCAGCACCTTTGTGACCCTTATCCTGACCTCATCGCCAGCCTTGGTCTTTGGCACGAAGAGCACAAATCCCTGCTTCTTCGCTATACCGTCACCCTTCTCTCCGACGGCTTCTATCTTTACATCCAACTCGTCGCCCTCCCTAACAGGGGCAAATCTTCTTCTTTCCTGAAACATAGCTTATCCTCCTATAAAACAAAGAGTTTAAGATGGTGATAAACGGTTGGGATATTTAAATTTTGTGAGGGAAACTACCCTGGAAGGCCTAAAGACACCTTGAATCTTCAGATTTTGCACATAAGACTGGATTGGCCGCAAAATCCCTGAAAGAAGTAAAGAAAAAGATAAGAAAAATAGAATAGAAAAAATAAAAAAATTTAGAGTCTAAGCTCACTCAGCCCTACTCAGACAACATTCTCAATGCTCTTCTCAGTCACCATTACAACGCATTCTGCGTCGGGCAGGTCTGGAGCGTCGATTAGCCTTGCAACCCTTGTTCCTTTCTTGCCTCTTCGCAAGTAGACACGGTAGGTGCTGTTGTGGCCTACGATGTGACCGCCAATCGCCTCTGTCGGGTCTCCGAAGAAGGTGTCAGGCTTTGCCATGACCTGGTTCGTCACATAGATTCCGATATTGTACATGTCAGCGAGCCTTGAGAGTGCATGCATGTGCTTGTTAAGCTTCTGCTGCCTCTCAGCCAAGGTCCCTCGCCCTATGAACTCTGCCCTGAAATGAGCTGTGAGCGAGTCCACGATGACAAGCTTGACTTTCAAGCCCTGCTTTATGAGCTCCTCAGCCTTCTCGACCAGCAACATCTGATGGTCTGAGTTGAAGGCTCTTGCTACTTTGACATTAGCCAATACCTTGTCAGGATCCATGTCTAGGCCTTCTGCGAACTGCTTTATCCTGCCAGGCCTGAATGTGTTCTCAGTATCAATATATACTGCGACCGCATCAGGGTCATCTTTCTGGCATTGGACAGCGAGCATGTGGCCGAACTGAGTCTTTCCACTGCCGTAGCTTCCGAAGAACTCGGTGATAGCGCCAGAATGCACTCCTCCTCCGAGGATTGCGTTGAGCGAAGTTGCCCCGAGACTTATCTGGGTCATCTTCTCTCGTTTCTCAAGAAGGTCAAGTCCTGACTGGAAGCCCATGTTCATGCCGTCCCTGGCTGCGCGGATTATCTTCCTCGCCGCTGCCTCTGTGAGGCCAGAAGCATTGACAACCTCTCCAGGAGTGGCGACAGCTATCGCCATCAAGGTATCAAAACCTGATAGGAAAAGCTTCTCAGCAGTGGCTGCTCCCACGCCAGGCAAGTCCTCGATGCTCAGCTCTTTCTCTTTCTTTATCTCTTTCACCTCAGCAGGGGATTCTTTCTTTATTTTAAACTTTTCCACTCGCTTAGAGACTGCGATGACCGGAACCTCTTTTTGCTCTTCAATAACAATAGCTTCAGATTCTTGTTTCATCATGACACCTCCAATTATTCCTCTGCCTCTCCTGCAAGGGAGATGAACTCATAGGCCTTGTTCAGCACAAGGGTGGCTTTCGGCAAATCCATTGTCCTCAGAGAAGTGGTGTGCTGCCATTCACCATTGGCATCCTTGTAGCTCCTGTCAAAGCTGACAGACTTGAAGCTCACAATCTCGCCCTTGTTGTTCTTACCCTGGTTCTCCCAGACCGTCGCAGAAATAGCACCTGCCCTGAATTTCGTCACAGGCTTGTTGTGCGCACTATCATTGCTCAAATTACTTGTATTCATACTTACTTTGTTTTTTTCCATATTAATCGACTCCTTCCTTTCGGATTTTATTTCAAAGCCCGCTTTATATTAGGCCAGAATGACCAGCGGGCCCGGAGCACCGACATCTTTTCAGACGCCGATAAGAGAATATGGTCCTACTTTGTTTATATACCTCACGGCAACATGTCCAGTGCGTCCAGTGCAGCCTTTTCTGCGGAAACAAGCAAAAAGAGAACCTTTTTGCTGCAACAAAACAATTGTTTTGTTTGAGCCTGGGGAAAAACAATCAAGGAGGATATTCACTGCTGTGAAATCCTCCGAATTTCGAACTAATCATCGCGTGGAGAGGGGTTGAGCGAAGCGAATACCCCTCACTAACCGTTTGGTCAAACTTTGAGGGCAAAGGTTGCGCGAAAGCTTTAAATAGTATCAAATAAGGGAAAACAGCAATAAAGGGATTATAACAATTATCTTAATAGGAGGGAAGAGGAAATGAACAAATACAATTCTGAATGGATGTACGCAGGCATAGTTTTCGTTGTAGCGATAGTGGCTGTCATCATGATGGTCGGCCAGAACTCAGGCTTCAGCTTCGGAGAAGGGTCTAACCTGCTCGGAGGGGCCGCCTCAATCAAATGCACAGATACCGACGGAGGGAATAACTTCTTCGTGAAAGGAACTGTGACCAGAGGCACAACCAGCAGAACAGACAGCTGCTCAGGCAAGAATGTCGTTGAGTATTATTGCGAAGCAGGGAAAATAAAAAGGACAAGCAACGCTTGCGCAGATGGATGCAAGCTAGGAGCTTGCATAAGTACGATAAGTACTGTCTCTGAGTCCAGCCAAGGATATGTTCTGAGAGATGGAGAGACCCAGACCTACACTCTTAACGGACGAGATTATGAGGTGACGGCTGTATTCATAAGCACTCCTATTGTCGGAGTAAAAGTCGGCCTTGATGCGCCTTTGAACGATAGGGATGTAATAAGCGATCCTATAATAATAGACCCCAAGACTGCAACTGCCAAGCTCAGCGTCAATGGACAGATGACAAAGGAGCTCGGAATCGGATACTCCCAAATCATGGGAGGAAACATAAAGATTACAGTGAAAAATATTGTTGCTTCTGCAATAGAAGGCTCTGTGACATTCAGTCTTGAGCAGGTGGCTGTAGCTATGGACGACTTATCATATTATCCAAGCCAATACTTCGCGAGTGGAGCTTTCGACGGCAAGATTGTGGTTGGGCAGATAGCGCCGACTTCTGACGTGGTGGCAGCGATAGACATCGCTGCAAGCCTGCAGAACGGCTCCAACGGAACTTTCCCTGTCGGAATAGCTGTGCTGGATGTGGACGTACCCAATCCTTACATCCTCAACCTTATCTCTGTCGGCAACCCATGTAACAACAAGGTAACAGCCAAGCTGATGGGAAATCCTGACCACTGCCTGCAAGGATTCAGCGCCGGCCACGGAATCATCAAGCTTTTCTCCAACAACGGAAAGACCCAGATAGTGGTGGCAGGCTACGGCAATGATGATACGCTTGTAACTGCGCGTGTGCTTGCCGACTACGATGACTACCAGCTCAAAGGAAAGCTCTGTGGTGTGAGGGTGTATGACCTGAACACACTGGAAGTCAGCTGCGAGCAGACGACACCAGAGACTTGCACCGACAGCGACTTTGGGGCTGATTATTATCTGAAAGGCAACACAGAATACGGAGAACTATTCAATTGGACTGATTATTGCAGTGGCTCTCAGCTTTCAGAGTACTATTGCGGAAACATAGTCACTGACAACGGCTATTTCTTGCTTAAGACTCCGAGCGCCGCCGTTGAATTGAGATATATGTCCTACAATGCAGCTGACAGGACTGTGACAATAAAAGTTCTGTACTCAGGTTCATATATTACGGTGTCGGTGGCTCCTGACAACAGCTTTGAATTCGTATACGGCGGAGTTGGCTACTCATTCCAGATAGTCCCTGTGTCTAGTAGTATAATCAATATACGAGCGGTAGGTGCGACAAAGATAATACTTTACCAACTTTACAACTGCCCGAACGGATGCAGCAACGGAGCATGCCTGAACTACACCAATTACACCTACACAAAAGTGCTTGAGATAATGAACCTCGGCAGCACAAGCAACCCAAACGCAGGAAGCGCTCTTCTCTACGGAGACATAAGCAAGATGAGGGATTACGCCGCTTCCGGCAAGAGGTTCCATGTGAAGGCGACAGTGACACACTATCCGAATAACGCAGTCTATAAGCTGGTAGGAGAGCCGAATATGGTGTTTGACTGCGCAGCCTATGATTACTCTCCAAAGACAGGCTCTGTCTACGGAGGATGGATAACCTGCAACAAGATAAAGCAGACAATAACAGGGAGCTATAGCTCGGCAGAACTGTGGTTTAGCCTGCCCATGAGCAATATCTACGCAGGCCAGACAGTCATAGCTACCACAAAGCTGTACACCAACGGAGTGTATAAAGTGGATGATTCGCTGTTCGTCAACCGCGCAGCAATATACACATATTGAAAGGGATAAAAAAAAGAGTCGGGTGAGAAGGATGAAGAAAAAAAATAAAGGGAATAATTCAGCCATGCTGGCGTTGATCGCCATTGTGGCGATAGTCGCCATAGTCTTCCTGGTGACCAGAAGCCAGGAGAATAAGTTCAGGCCTGACATCGCGGTGTCCATCGACACCGAGGGCAATGTCTACGACGGGAACAACAACTACGTCGGCAAACTGGCAGACCCTGACATCAGATTCTACGACGAGGACGGAAACCTGCTCGGGCAGGCAACGTTCAGTTTCGGAAACAATCTAGTTGGAGATATGAAGAAGAGCGGCGCCATAGGGCCGGTAGATAGATGAGGTGAAACATAATGGGAAAAGATGAAAATAAAGGAAGCTACGCAATGATAGCGATAGTCGCCATAGTGGCGATAGTGGGCATCGTGATGATGTTTATGAACAACAAACAAGCCGAGGAGAAGGTCACGCTTTATGATAGCGAAGGAAATGTAGTCGGACAATTAATGTCGAGTGGCTTAAGGGACTTTTTTGCAAATGGTGGATGGACTACCCAATATGATGGCGGAGGCGGTGGAGGGGGCGGTTCAAAAAAATCCTGCAAAGCTCCAGATTCTTATTGTGAAGATGCTGGTTGTGTGAAGATAACCAGCGAGACGGCTTGCAATAGAAAAACGTGTTGTAATTGGGAATAAAAAATTTGGTGAATGAATAAGATAGCCCAAAAAAAATATTTTTATTCAATATTTCATTTTGTTCATATAAAAAAAGAGGTAATTTGTGGTCTTAGAACATCTGTTTCCTGAGGATTGGCTGGAGAAGAAGGCAAGATATGCGTTCATCATCGCAATAGTCTATTCTACCGTGGGAATCATCGCTGCGCGTTTGCTCTTCGGTGCCAACTCAGGTATCGTATCTGTCATATTCACATCGCTTCTTATCCTTCCTTATCTTCAGAAGATGTTCTCAAAGGAGGAGCGGGAAGAGGAGGGTGAGCGCTACAGCCTCAAAAAGCTTGATTCCATAAAAAGATTCTTCATGAACAACCAGGCGATAAGAGTCTACTTCTCGATATTCATAGGAATATACTTGACTTACATGGTCTATTCCTTTGTGCTACCTCATATAGGCATCAACACTTTTGATGTCTTCAAGGAGCAATTATTCGTCGACCCTGCTCTCAGGGGCAGGGCTTTTGACACAGGGACTTTCATAAGCATTCTTGCCAATAATTGGTGGGTCTTGCTTGCCTGCTTCCTCATATCAATCATATCCGGCGACGGAGCTATCTTTTTCATCACCTGGAACGCGAGCAGCTGGGGAGCATTGTTCGGCTACAGGGCTTTTGCCGCTGCAAGCTTCTCTGGCGAGAGCGCAATATTATATCTCCTTGCCATCCTCGCAATCACTCTTCCTCACTTCATCCTGGAAGGAGGGGCCTACATCCTCGCAGCAGTATCCGGCAACATAATATCTAATGTGATCATCAAGGAGAAGGATGACATAAGGAGGTTCATAATATACTTGGTGTTCGGAGCAGCACTGCTCTATCTTTTATCAAAGATGTTCAACATGTTCTTCCTTAGCAGGTCAGTTTTCAGCATCGTCAGCATACTGCTCATCACTCCGGCGATCCTCGTCGTAGGAAGGCTTTTCCAGCAGAAGAGGCTGAAGAAGGTGTTTGCCAATAATTATGCTTTGTTCATCGTGGCGATACTCATATTCGTCCTCGGAGCATTGGTCGAGACCTGGGTTCTATCCAGCTCTACGACTTTGAACCAAATCTATGCCTTCAGCATGATGCTGGGCTGATGCTAGAGTAAAGCTTATAAACAAGTAAATCAAAAAAGAGAAAATAATCCTATTCGAGGTGGTTGGTTTGAAAGATAAGAACAATTCTAATTGGCAGATAGCGATAGTAAGCATTGTAGCGATAGTAGGCATCATGATGATGTTTTTCATTGGAAGGACAGGCACAATTGGCAGTCCTGGGTCTGTGTCGACATCATTATCATCCGAAACAGGCTCTAATTTTGCAGGCCAAGTTGCTTTGATTGACCCAGAACTCACGCCTAGAGAGCTATGCATGGAAGAATGCGAATACTTCTGCGAAGGGGAGTACGGCTGCGGCGACGGAGTGATAGATGAAGGAGAGGAATGTGACGCAGGTGCCTTAGGAGGGAAGACCTGTAGAAGGTTAGGATTCTACAAAGGAATCCTGAGCTGCGCGGAAGACTGCACCTTCTCGACAGAAAGATGCTCTAATTGTGGCAATAGACAAGTGGAAGAAGGAGAAGTATGCGATCGTACCAATCTCGCCGGGAATAGCTGTGCGAGCCTAGGATTCACAGGCGGAACCCTGAGATGCAGCTCTGACTGCAATAGTTTCATCACAACAAGATGCACAGGAGCTGCATCGATTCATATACCTCCGCCGACACCACCGTCCAATTGCGGGAATGGAGTATTAGATCCGGACGAGGAATGCGACGCCTCAAGCACAACTAATCCTTTTGGTTTTGCAAGCTGCGCATCGTATGGCGGTGATAAATGGTCAGGTGATTTAATCTGCGTCGAATGTAGAGCCATAGACACATCAAGATGCGTTTTATGCGGCAACAATATAAGAGAGGGCTCGGAAGTTTGTGACGGAACTGATGTCGGAGGCAATACCTGCCGAAGCTTAGGATACTCAGGCGGAACTATTACATGCTCTTATACCTGCCTAGGATATACAGGATGTTATATAGGAAAATATGACCTTGAACCTATTTGATGGGCTGAACCAATTCACAAGAACATCGCCTTTATCAGGAATAGGTCTGCTACAGTAAAGACTATGAAGAGTATCATATCAAATATTCCTCTGCACTTGAAAGGCCCTTTGAGGTGTATCTGGCTCGGCCAGAACAATGCTATCCCTCCTTTGTTGAATGAGTCCAGGAACAGGTGCGAGCCGTAGCCTATCAAAAAGGCAAAGGCGTAGTCTGCCACTCCGACCAGGTTGAAGAGCACGAGCGATATCACTATGGCGCATAGTATGCTGTGGAAGAACTGCCTATGAGAAAGAAAAAGGCTTATTGGCTTTGCTTTCCTTCCGATGAACGATGTAGCGTTGTCGATATCTGGAAGAAAGCCGGCGACGCATATAATCCCAAGGAATATTATCGTCGGAACAGTCAGGTTCATGAACTTTATGAGTATCAGCCCTAATAGTAATGAGAAGCTGAGGTGTGTGAAGAATATCAATTACTCGCCTCCAGATATATCGTCTGCGATTATTCTGCTATTATGAAAGTCTTTGTCCTCTGGTTGTTAGAAGGATTCTGGTCAAGTAGCTTTGCTGTTGAGTCTGCGCTGGCAAGAACCCTCATAGGCCCCTCGACCACGATGGCCGCCACCCTGAAGGGAAGGCTTATCTTCTCTCCAGGCTTCAAGGACTTAGGCATCACTCCCTGCAGCACCAATGGCTGTGAAGGCATTGATGGCTGGCTCAGCTCCACTGCGATATAAAAAGGAGTCAGGGTCTCTACCTGGCCTTCATTAGCAATCTCTACAGTGATTATGAACATCTCTCCGATGATTGGATTCTCAGGGTCAATTATTATGTCTGACACTCCTACGTCAAGGAATGAGGGCACAGCTTCTTCCTCTGTGTCTGCGATTATAAACCCAGTCATTCCATCGCTGGTTCCGATATTGAAGCTGCCAGTTCCTTTGCTCTCATAGCTTGTGAGCACAAGGCCTGTGACTGATACTATGAACACTATTGCTAGAACAACCACAATCTCAAAAGCCAGGCTTTCACTCTTCTCCTTTTTCACCATCAAGAGAACTCTGTGGTTGGTAGTATAAAAAGGTTTCTAAAACAACCGGTCAAGAAAGTGCTTTCATCTGATAATGTCTTCAAGCAGTTTTTCAGCTGTTCTTTTCGTATTTGAAAAGACTTCTACCTGGACATCAATCAAATATTGGTTCAGGCTCGTATTTATTCCTTGAGAGAGCTTGACTGCTCCTTTTGGTAGAAAATATAATCTTTTCTTGCAACTATGGAGAGAATCAGATTTATAATCATCAAGGTATATCAGTCTGCCCATCTTATCCAATCTTGCGGCAATCTTATTATAATAATTCTCATCTTTCATATCACTGCGAGAGTATCTTGCATCCGGAGACGGAACCCAGTCTTTCAGAGGCTTATTCATAGATTTAAGAAATGAACTTACATTTATATTGATTTCTGTTCTCGTCGTTAAGAATTAATTATCAGATTTGTTTTCGACCGCGCCTTAATCGCAGAGGAATCCTATTCTGGCGCGCTAGATGTCAAATAAAAAAAAAAGTTCAAAGAAAAAACTGTTCATTAGATGTCGTCTATGCTTACCATCTCATCATCGATGTTGATGTTCTCGATCTCATCCTCTGAGCTGTCACGCTTCTTTGTCGGCTCTGGCTTGTAGGCTGGTTTTGAAGGGGTCGGCTCTGGGCGCGGAGCTGGTTCTGTTCTTGCTGCCGGCTTTTCCTGCGGCGCTGGCATTGGCTCCTGCTTTATCCTAGCTATCTCTTCCTCAGGGTTCGGGCTCTTGTCGACCTTTGAGGCCACGAGCTCAATACGATCAAAGTTCTGGTTTTTCAAAGCCTTGCCGCTAATCTTTACTATGTTACCTAGCAAGTCTGTCTTGAGCCCTTCGAAGGCAGCGACGTCCTCTCGAAATGAGAGGATCTTTTCTCTTGGCAATGCCAGCAGCTGTTCTGCCTGCTCACGCCAAAGAACTACGCGGATGTTGTCTGATCCGTCGTCAAGATAGATGTTCATCACATAATTATAATTCGGAACTACCTTGTTGTGAGTCGGGCACATGAAGCCCTCTTCCCGCAGCCTGACTCGCTTGTTGCACTGGGGGCAGACCTCGAAGAATGTCAGGTCAAACACCTGGACAATGGTCCCTAGCACCTCGACGGCTGTGTCCTGCTCTGTGATCTCAGATATCTTCTTCCTTGTGAAGACAGGAGGAGTGTAAGGCTTTACCTGGATGTCGACGCCGGCAGGATTGATTGTGAGCTTTGACATCTCATTCATGTGTATCTCTTTTCGGCCGTTGTTCTCTCGGACATAGCCGCCGACGATCTTCACCACATCGCCCTCTTTGAATTGGGTTGAGAGCTCTGCCTGCTTATGCCACATAGTGACTCGTATGACTCCAGAATCATCTCCTATTAGCATGCTAGCCACTTTTCCAGGGCCTCGCTCGCTTGTGAACTCTCGAAGATCGTATTTCTGTATGACCTTTCCAAGGACGTCAACGTTTCTCATGCCAGGCATTATGCTCTTAATCTTCAAGGCCTCTCCGACCTCAAAAAGCTTGACACCAAGCTCATTAGCGACGATGTGAGCAGCTCCTTCCTCAGAGATAAGGCCTGCTAATGCACGAAGCTTAGCCTTGATCTTATCCTTGACCTCTTGCTCAGAAAGGTCTGTCTTCTTAGCGATCCTAGCGATACTCTCATCCAACGGAAGATTAATCATAAGTAAAAACCCCCTAACTAGAAGCAAAAGACTGAAGGCTGTTTTAAAAAGGTTTCCATGCTTTTCACGATTCAATGGAGATATTTCGGGAAATGGTGAATAATGGTTGAATAGATAGATTTGATAGATTTATAGATAGATTTATATTTTAAAGCAGGCCTAATAAGCCTTGATGAATCTTGTTGATGCGGTTTTAGGAGGAGGAGCTATTGTTTGGCAATACTATATCAGTGGAAAGCCTAATGTGAAAAAAGAGCTTCAGGGTGCTAAGTACAATGTGACAAAGAAAGGCTCAAGCCTTGACATCCTTGTCGAAACATCGCTTCTTGGAAAACTTGAGATTAGCATAAAGAAAGACAATAATCCGCAGTACTATTTTGACAAGATAAAATATTATATGAACAAAAGATTCTCGGTTGATGTTCATAAAAATACAGGTATAGCGGGGCCTGCAGTCATACCTTCGTTCTTCAACTATTCCATCACCACCAAAAGAAAAAAGATTGATCTGAGGGTTGAGGATGTGAGGGCTGGAAAAATAGAGTTGGGCTTGCGCCCTGATAAGAAAGGAGATTATCATGTTGATAAAGCGTCCTTTTTTGATAGGCTTGGAGCTAGAGTGTTTTCTTATACAAGGCCTATTGCCAGCGCGCCTAATAGCTATGCACCACCAGCACAGCCACCTGCATCTTCAGGAACTATTGCCGTAAAACCTTCGCCATAAGGGATAAAATTTACGGTTTTCTCATAATAGGTTATTTTAACAGCCTAAGCTATACTATTCCAAAAGCAAAAAAAGGTGAAAACTATGATGAAACTGAAAGAGCTCGTTGAGGGAGAATTCCTAGAATATGTACTGACTGATGACAAGGCAATCAGAGATAAGGCATGGTCTGATTTTCAATCAGAATTAGCATCAAATAGTGGCGTTATGACTGAACAAAAAAGTGAAGAATTATTACACCATTATGGGGGGTTCATGTATTATGACCTGCTCATGGACAGCTTAAAAAAGAATGATAAAAATTACTATAAAAAGCTGACTCAGGAGATAAAGCAAAAAAAAGAAGATACTGAAATAGACATAGACTACCTTGAAAAGCTTTTCCCGATGATGAGGCAAATAAACTTCGTCGGAGGGATATACAATAAGCAGTACGGGTCTGAAGAAAGAGAAGTTTTCGAATTCCGGGCTGGTGTGAAGACAGGCTCACGAAAAAATGAGATAGTAGAAAGAATTGTCATGGCACCGTATAATGTAAGGAGAGCTGGGGAACCAAAAAATTGACTATCCGCATCCGCAATCAGAATGACGATTGAAAGGTTTTCATTAGACTTTCGCTTTCGGCGAACAGGCAGAATTAAAAAAAGATTTCAATTGCTTATCAAGCTCTTCCTTGAGCTTATCCTTAAGAATGCCTTTCACATCCTGGTTCCTGAGAAGTGCAGTCACATAATCATTGTTCATCGCAGGTATCATGCGCAAAAGCTCTGACTGAGCCTCTTCGGCGCCAGGGATCTTTCCCTGCAATGCATCCTTGACAAAAGCAGTCTTCTGATTGTCAGGCATCTTATCCAGCTCTGACTGGACTGCCCGGGATGCGAAGCCATAAGCATCGCCGTTCATCAATGCGCTGACAGCTTTTTTCTTATCAGAGGCCTGAAGCCTATCCAATCCTTTCTGTGCCAATTCAATCCCTTCCTGAGAACCTCCATAGGAGTCCAATGCTTCAGAGTAGATGATCTCGATGTCTCCTGAGTTCAGGCAACCGAGCGCCGCTTCGACATCGTCATCCTTCAGCCTCTGGCCGCAGGAGGTCTGCTGGGCCTTGTTCAGGATATTGTTGGTCAGCTCTCCTGCGTCGCGGTTATTGATAAGGAACATCATGTCTTCTTTCTTCTCCTCAGAGCTAAGGCTCTCGTCGAGCATTGTGCTTATCTCTTCCATGGCGACGCTGCTCACATCCCCTGAGCTGAGTGATTCGCGAACTATCTCACTCGCCTTCTCATCATCCACATAATCAAGCCCTTTCTCCATCACGAAATTCTGGACTCCTGTCCTTGTGTTTCCGGAGAGCATGTCGTTGAACAATATGCGAGCATCTTCATCCTCGAGATCTTTTGAAAGAGTGCCCAGCACTAGCTGCTTTGACCAGAAATTATCCATTGAATCGACTGTATTCAGGAAAGATATCGAAGCCAATTCCTTATTGATCTCCTTAGTGGCAAAAGAGTCTATGTAGTTCTTTATGCTGTCCACGTCCTTGAAGTTCGCCAGCTCCATGAGATTGAACCCCCCTCCTGCGGCAGCAGACGATATCTTTCCAGAGCAAGGGCTCTGTATCCCGGGAGAGAGCTCATCCGGAAGGAAGCTCTCTGCTATCGTCATATAGGCTCCCAGCTTCTTGTCCAAAAGGTCTTTTATGACCAGGTTGAGCAACGAATTGGTCTTAGCGCAGTTGGTGAGCGATTTTCCCTCCAGCTTCCTGCCGTTCTTGTCCACTGGAATAAGGGTCACACAATAATTCTTTGGAAGCATCTTGTCCAAAGCCACAGGAAGGCTTCCGCAACTGCCTATGTCAAAGATTGTGTTTCCGTCTTTTTCCAATCCTTTTATCGCAGGGACTTTGACAGTCTTCCCTCCTGTGCCTACGACAGGGACATCGCAATCATATCCTTCTAGGAAATCAGCGTAAGGATTGGTCTGAACGAAATTGTCCAATTGGCTCACCTGTGGCTGTATCTGGTTGTTGGCAATGGCCACGAAGTTGTTCGGGTTATGGCTCTTAAGGAAATCCGCTGGCAATGAGTCGAGCAGCATGTCATTGCAGTACACCTGGTAGCCTGCTACGTCAGGGTCTGGGTTGTTCACCACGACCTGCAGGCTTGTCGGCTTTGTCGCCTCCAGGCTGTTCATAAGGTCTGCTAAGGATATAGCATTTGCTGCGGTAGCAAGGACAGGGATATTTGATGCTATCTTCATCAAGTCTATTCCCTTGACATTGAGCAGCTTGTCGAGTTCTGTCTCCTGACATGGGTCTCTCGGAGTCACGCTCAGCGAGCCCTCCTTCAGCTCCTCTGGCGGCTTCTCCTTCATCCACACAGAGAACTTCAGTAGAGGGAGTGAGTTCTTCAATGGCTTGGCGCAGAGCCGAAACTTGTCCTTGGTGTAGACGCAATCAAGGATGTTGGGGTCATTGTTGAACATACCGCTGCCGGTCTCAGTCGGCTTCACAAGCCTCAAGGTCTTGTAATCATTGAAAGCAGAGCCCTCCTGAGCGACAAACTCATCGCCTGATTTTGAATAGGGGATGAGCTTGGCTGATATCAACTCTCCTGTCTTCTCATTGAAGTCAAGCTGATAGTCAAATCTTTCCTGTTTTGCTATCGCTGACTTCAGGGTTCCGAAGAAGAATGAATGAGACTCCTTGGCCTCGGGGTCGTCCTTGAAGAAAAGCTCTGCCTTGCTATTCTCGCCAGCCAGAGTAAAAGAGATACTCATGTCTTTCCTTGAGCGCAGACCAGAGGCGTCGAACGTGCAACCGCAGCCATAAGCCTCGTTGGAAAAGCAATCCTCCATGAACTCCATGATGTTGAAGAAGATAGGATTGTCCTCGCAGTGGTCAGCGAATGATAGGTCGAAGCCACGAGATTCCACTGAATTGTATTTATCCATTTCTGTTTTCAGGCAGCCAGAGAAATCCTCCTGGCAGCTCTCCCAGGTCTTGCTGAACCAATCAGTGACTTCCTTCACAGGCTCCTCAAGCTTCTTGTTGACGCGCACACTAAAAGCAGGAGTGAAGGAATAGGTGCCGATGGAACTTTTTGTTGTTATTTTCGACTCTTCTGCAGTTGATGCTCCTGAAATGCTTTCTATCGCGCTAGCGGTGACTGAATTTGATGAAGAGACGGAACTCTGAGATGATACGACGCTTCCTACCGCGCGGAAATCAGGGAAATTATATAATGGGCAGACTTCATCGAGTTCTGTGTTTACCGGTGTAAAACACTCAGCATTATTCTCTCTCTTGAAAGTGAACGTGCTGGTGTCCATGAAGCAGAGAGGGCTGACGTAGTTGCTGCTGAAGCCGTTCCCGACATTCAGCACCTGCCCCTCATAGATCATGCCCTTCTGCACATCATCATACATGACTGCGAAATGCAGGTGAGGAGTGTAAGCGACAGGATCAGTATACAAATGCTTGACACAGCCTCGGCCACCGACTTCTCCTATCTTTCCTCCTTTTTCCACAACCTGATTTATCTTCACAGATATGACGCTCATATGAAGGTACTCTGTCTTGAGGCCTTGTCCGTGATCAAGAACCACTCTTCCCCAGCAAAGGTCTAAAGCCACAACTCTCCCGTTTGCCGCAGCAAGGACAGAATCGCCGTATTTTCCTCTCTCATCAAGGCCCGGATGATTCTTGCTGCCGCCGCTCACAACCCTGTGACCGAAGCAGGAGACTGCAGTCCTATCAGGATTATCGACAGCCCAGATGAAAAGGCCTGATGCGAGGTTGTCAGAAGCAGGAGCTGTCTCCGGCGGGGTCGTTGATTCTGGAGGGGTTTCTGTTGTTTCTTTCTCTCCTTCAGCCAGGAATCCCTGCTCTGCTACTAGCGGCTCAATCCCGCCTTCTGTCCTCTTAAGGATATTGAAATCGGTCTTTGAAGAGGAAACTCCGTGGATCAGGAAATAATCATCCAATGGCTCCAATGCAATGTTATAATATGGTGGGATTCTGACTCCTGTTGCGCGGTAATAGCCCTCTGCCCTTGAACTCAGCTCCTTCACAAAGCTGTTGAGAAAAGCATCCTTGCAGTCAGGAAGGCATAATGATTCTTCTGTGCTCCATAACGGATAGAGGAATTTTCCGCAGTCAGATGCCAGCGGATCCTTGATGCTCTCCACGCCGTAATCCACCATGCAGGACTTCCCGAAATCCTTCACTGCGTCGCTGGCTGCAAGCTCTGCTGATTTCTCGATGAATATGTTGTTGGTCTCAGACTGCTGAAGCGTCCCGAAGAATTGTGATTGCTTGTTGCCTATGAAATCATTCATCTTCTGACTGTTTTGGACAGCGATATAGGCGAATGTGAGCGCGGCTATCGTGAATATGATTACAAAGATGGGATACACCTGAGCTTTTTTGTTCCTTCTCATAGCAAAATCACTTTGTATTCTGGCGCATCATTTCGTGAAAAGCGCGACTTTGACGAAAACATCCTTCTGTATGCAGGGAATCACTTGTGTTGCACCTGAGCCGCGCTCATAGTCTTTCTTGAAATCAAAGCTTTCTATTTTCAGGCTCTTTGTGCCGAACTGAGTCACGCCTCGCACAGGAACATCCTTATTGTCAGAATAATAATACAATACCAAGGTCCAGTCCTTGCGCTTGTCAGTAGTCCACTTTGCAGGAGGATAATATGTTTTGAAATAAGCAGTTATAGAGTTCTGCAGCGACTTGAAGTTCCTGTCATCTTCTTCCTTTCCGCAGGTCCATGATATCAGGTCGGCATTGGTAATCTGGTTGCTTATTCCAGGAGTCAAGTCCTTGGCAGAAGGCGTTCCTTCAAACGCCGGCGTCTGTAGGAAGCTGTTGAGCACAACATCTGTCCCGATGGCTGTGAATTCAACATTGGCAGACTTAGCGTCTTCTTTACCAGCAGCCTTGAAAAGTATTGTGAACAGGATCAAGATCAAGGCCAAAAATAATAATGCCATTATAGTGACCGGTATCTTGAATCCTTTTTTTGATCTAAGCAATCTGTTCATCATTCCATCTCAGTTTGGCATTATCACTCTTATCTTCAGCAATCCTGGCTTGCTGACGCCATTCTCCCTGTAGACCACGGGAAAGACATGATAGTACATTTTAGCTCCGCCTAATCCTAATAGCTCTGCCCTTGCCAGTGGCTCAAGGCGATTGTACCAGATATTGTTATAATATGCTGTCTTTACATGCTGTTCCTGAAAACTCAAGAGGTCAATCCTTGCAGTAATCTGCCTCTCATAGGAATAAGTCATTGTCTTGTCCAGAGTCTCATTGGTTAATCTTGAAACATCTATGATGCCAGGATATGCTCTACCGGTGACATTGTCCTGATACGCTATTGAGCTTGGAGAATATATCAGTCTATAGACAAATATATCATCTTGGATGCTTTGGACATCTACTTTTCTGTTTATGAGCATGCTCACAAGGATGAAAACGCTGACCATGACTATGACTGTCAGAATGATGTCTGGCATGTGCTCGAGTACTTCCTCGACCGCTCCTTTCTTAGCCCATCTTCTCATTGTTCAGTCTGATCCTCCAACACAGGACTCACATCCTGCTTTATACCTGTATAGAATTCGAGCTTCTCATCCCTCAGGATTATATTGAAAGAGGACATATCATCTTTCACAGTAGAGATGTTTACCCTCATCTGGTCATTATGGCCAAAAAGAAAGCTTGTCGGCGCCTTCTGTCCTAATGTGATCTTATCAGCGTCGGTAATCGATACCTTGTCAGGCTCCAGCATCGCCTCAAGGCTCATTGAACTAGGATATATGAATTCGTATCCAATGATTACTTCACCGTTGGCTGCATGCATCGAGTCAACCAACAGGGCCATATCTCTCGCGTAGAATCGCTTCTGGAACGACGAGTCCTCGGCAGCTGATTTCACCCTCATGAAGACAGCGATGATAAAGAAAGCCGCAAGTATCAAACTGAAAAGGGCGCTGAATAAGAAAGATATGATTCCCTCAGCCCTCTTTCCCCTAAAAACCATGCTAAGGAATCAGGGAGATTGATGTTTAAAAAGGTTTAGATTTTTTATCGTGCTCAAGGCTGGACTGAAGAAATGAACTGAATCTAGCTTTGACTCTATCTAAGATCTGAGCAGATAATATAATTGCCTTCTGGGTAAGTGTTGCATTTTTGTGATTGTACTGGATCGCAGATATTTCTCTCACAGTACTGAGCCTCTTCATTATCGCAGTAATCCTTAGAGCCTCTGACGCTACAGTAATCAGAGCAGGATTTTCTCGATTCGCAATCGAATGGGAGTGCGTAATATGCTGACGTGGGTTTACGGTAAGCACAATATTTGTATTCTGAGTTCTTGAATATCATCTGCGTCCCACAAAGGCATGAATCAGTCACTTCCTTGTTCTGCTCACAAGTCTTGAAGCTTTCTATGTACTCGCAGGTTTTTGTCTGAGTGTTATAATAGCAGAACCCTCCGATAGTCGCTTTTAATTCTGTGTTCCTTCGCACTCCCTTGCAGGCATCAGGAGAGTCGTTGGGGCAGTCAGATAGTGTCGCTATCCTCTGGTCTATGGTATCCTGATTAAGATTTTCTCCGAGGGACAAAAAGGCCTTGCCATTGGGAGCAACATATTTCTCTATATATAAGAAATAAACCGTGCCTTTCCCGCACCACCTAAAAGGGAATTGAAAAGGATAATACAATACAGAGTAAAGTGTCTCGGGGAATCCTTCGGGTCCACTACCCTTCGAGCCGAATTTCTGCACAGCCTCATCAGGGCTGCTCTGACCGGGAAGCTGACATGAGTTTGCCTCGTTGAAAATCTTTTCCCTGAGACTGTGGAATTCTATAGTATTATAACTGATTACCGCATTGACTCTCAGCTTGGCCTTGTCAAAATTTCGGCATTTCCAAGGGTTATTATCATTATACTTGGCAAGGTTTTTGTATATGCAAAGGCAGAGAGTTTCGCCGCAGCCTCCTGCCGCAATCACCGCCTCGTCATTAGATACGAATGTCGTGATGTACTGCTCGAAAGAAGTGGATTTCTGGAGCATAAGCTCGAAATTATCAGCCAAGCCATTGAAGCTATCCATGGTGCTCTTATCAACTCCGAAGAAAGCGGCGTAGAGCTTGCTCCCAACGACAAAGAAAAAAACCAGGAAGAGAACCACGACTATTATCTTCACAAGCGAAGACATACCGTCAGACTGGGCCTCATCCTCTCCCTTCTTGTTCCAGGAACGCATGAGAAAAACTCTGGAAGAATGAGTTTAAATTAGTTTCGAAAAAGAATCATGGAAGATTTACCAATATAGTTGCTATTCTGTGAAGGCGATGGATTCGCTGAGCTCTTTGTTCTTGCTTATGGCGGCTTCATCCTGTCCTTCGATGCAGCATGTTTTGCCTACGGTACCTTTATTAGATAGTGAGCAGGTGAAAGTGTATGAGCCAACAGTTTTTATAAGAGGACATTCGAACAGTTTCCGGTTAGTATTCGTCGGCTGATTAGGCGCTAAATTGCATGTTCCTGTCTTTTCAGGGTTAGCATCATTTGTTATCTTGACGGAGTTCATGCAAGGAACATTGCTCTCATCAGTATAGCAGATGACATAGAATGTCTCGCTCAGTTTCGGGGTCGGATCAAATGATATTTCTGTCAGCTTCACACTGTGCTTTGCGCAATCAGCATAATCAGCATCATCACTGGAAGAAGGTTCGACTTCGACATAATTTTTATCCTCGATGCAGCACAGGGGCTTATCATCTAGGCATCCGAGGCCATCTATGATTAATCCTGAGCAAGTCTCTACGGGTTTTATACAACGGCCGTTACCAAATCCCATGCCGCCGCAACTCTGCATCGCTTTCCCTGTCTTGAAGAAATCATTTATGGCAGGAACTGCTCCTGAGAGTACCATTCCAAGAACTGCGAGACATAATATTATGGTGAATATAATTTTCCAATCCGCCCCTTTCTTGTCCATGCGATGCATAATAATCCTCTTTGAACTTGATGTATTTAAATTTTGCCTTTAGCTGGTCGGCCTGATACAATAGCCGTTCGGACCGAACATGTTCTCATTAACTATCTCCACATATTTTCTTACGTTAGGGTTGAGGTTCTCAAAGCTTCGGGCCTGGAGAACGCTACCGGCTCCGGCGTTATAGGCTGCTATCACTTCCCAGCTGGTTGAACTGAGATCTTTATTAAGGGATTTTTCCAATATATTGATATTTCTTTTTGTGAGCGTCGCAGCAGCGGTTAATGATTTCACCGAGTCGAATCTTGAATCTATCGCTACCAGCTTGTCTATGTCCCTTCCTTGGTCCTGGATGAGCTTATTAAGCTTTGGGACATAAGTTTTTCTCAGATAGTTCATTATCTCAGAGCTGAAAGCGTTCTTTCCGGCTTTTAGCTTTACAATCCGCCCGTCAGGGTCGTACACTTTCATGTGAAAATCAAGGTAAGCGACTTGAGGCATCACCTGGGCTATTCCTATCTCTCCGCTGGATCCTACCGCGAAGGGGTCTCCATAGCTTTCAAGCTTTACATGAGATAATAATTGGCAAGCAGGCACACCACTCTCTTCGGCTATTCTTTTCGCATCCTCAGACCATCTCTTGATAGGCTCGCTAAGAGCCGCTTCATTAATCCATTCTACATCATCCGGAGCAGCTTTCTGCTCTGGCGAAGCACTAGGAGCGACTCTCTCAGGAGCGATGTCCTCTCCGCTAAGGTAGTTCTTAGAATAATACACTGAGACAGTCTCTGAGTTCTGGTTAAAATCCGCTATTAGAGTCTGCTCCTCAGTCAGGTTTATGATATTCTGGCTCGCGTCTATTATCGCTCCGGGAAGCTTTATTGCCAGTATCAATACTGTGGCGAATATAAGAATTATCCCGACTACAGTCTTCACACCAACCATTTTCTATCCTCTAAAAAAGGCCCAAGGCCTTTGTTATCTGCTTGCCTACTAAGTAAAGGACAAAGAGTCCCACCACCAATCCCAGCACTATAAGAATTATGGATCCTAATGCCATTTTAGGGTCAGCTTCGCCCTCTCCCTTCTTCCCGCGAATAGATATCATGATAATCTGCCTCTTGCTTTGATTGTTTTTAATGATTTCGCTTCAGCCCAGCTTTTCTTTCTGTCGGTCCTGGCTCGCGGGGCTAATCTCACATCCTATCAATTTCAATTCTTCTGCATTGTAAGGTTTCATTATTGTGACTGCAATCCAGCCAACGTCATCAGCAACATCCGATGCAACCGCTCCTCCAGCCACTGCACCGCCAGTAGCAACAGCAGCAACACCACTAATAGTGACCGCACAGCCGATGCCTGTAAAACAGAGCGCGATGCCACCGACTACAGCCGTTATTGCCCCAACAGTCCCCCAAACAACTGCTCCTCCAACAATAGTGGCTGGCTTTCCTCCGAGAGGGGTGGCTTTAGAGCCTACATTCCTAAAAAATTCTCTCACGGCAGCCTCCCCTTTAGCGTAGGTAAATATCACTGCATAGGATGAATCAGTGTAGATGACATTATCAGATACCTTTTTTCCGATTTCACTATTTTCAACTTCACTAAAATCTCCTCTATAAGCAGAACCGAGGTATTCGAGATAAGTCACTCCCTTGAAAGGGCCATCTTCTAATCTTTGAGTCTTAAGATAATTGTTGAAACCAGTAATCTTCAAATCCTTCTTCTTGAAATCGGTGACAGAGCATATGTGGCAGTAAGTGCCATCTTGCTTGAACAGCTCGAGCTCTCCCCTTCCCCAAGTTCCCCAGCAGGATTTCAATGATTCTGCCATGTAACGCTTAATACTATCCTCGTTGGAGCTGGTTATAGTATAATACTTTGTGGGGCAGGTGATTTCCGGTGTTATGTCTTCACCCAACGCCTTTATCAAGGTGGTATGGGCTATGATGCTCGACTGGCACTCAGAGTCTTCAACAAGATTCCCTGCTTTTATCCTTGCCTTGATAAGAAAAATGAGGAGAACTAAAAGCAGGGCAAGTATCAAAATAGCAGTTGCTACTTTCACAAGAGCAAGGGCTTTCTTGTTCATTTGACAGAGCCTCGCTTGATAACATCACAGAAATCAAACATAAGATCAGAATCAAGTATCGACAGGGATAGGAACTCAACATCTACTCCGAATATCTTTTTTGCAGCCATAGAATTCTTTCCTATCTTTTCAAAAGTTACATAGTAGTTCTTATCGTGAGAGGGGGTAAAACCCGAGAATACTTTTTCAAAAGCGCCTTCCTCCAGGTTTTGTGAAAGATATGCACCATAAGTCATGTTGCTCCTTTGCATATTAGTATCCTGCATATAGGTTAAGAAGTCTTTGGAAGAATAAAGCCCCTCCCGCACATCAGGGTCAAATGATATCTCTGCGCAAACAAAACAAGTTGTTTTTCCAGATGGAAAGAATGCATTCCAATCAAATACGCTCTTCTGGCCTTCAAGGAACTGGTACCAACACCAGCGATATTCTTCTGCTGCCACGTTGAATATTATCTCTTCGCTCAGCGCATCAAATTTCTTGACAAAATCCTTTTTACGGGCATCAAACACGTCTATTGCCTTACCGTTCTTCTCCACATGATCATTATAGAATCTTATAGTGTAAGTTTTGCACTCAGGCTCGACTAGATTAGTTGACCATATCTCTTTTCCTAATGACTGCGCCAGCACGCTCATCCTGCAGGTGTCCCGGTCGGCGTTCCCGCTCATAGTACCGCTTGCTTTAATGAAGTAGATTATCAGTATTATGAAGACCGCCAGCACGAGTATCATCCCTGCCAGTCCTGCCATGCTTGCTTTCTTTTTCATAGGTTCACCCGAAGAATATCTTCTTGAATATCATGAATAGTATCACTCCTATTATGAGTATCAGTATCAATGTGCTCAGCATGCTGAGGGTTGCTTTCTTTGCCATGTTACTCTTTCCCGCTCCAGAAGTATAATAATATTTCGTTTTAGCCCTATATGCTGCTCAGCGCAGTGGAGGTCGTGTTAGCAATTATGCCCTCGAACATCTGCTCAGGAGTCCAGAGAGACTTCCAGACAATCACCTGGTTGCCTGCCTTGTCTTCGACGCGTATGCAGATTATCCCCTGGCCGTTGCCTGAGAACCTTATCTCCGGGAAGCTGTTAGGCCTGTACTCATTGCTGAGTATGAACGGACAGATGGTATTCAGGGCATCCTTTTGGGCGAAATGACCAAGTAGCATATTAAGCCCTTGTGTCAGCAGCGTCGCTCCTATCGCAGTACCTAGGTCATCTGTGTGCAGATTCAGGTCTATGAAATTCCCTGTCTTGACATAATAATCGTATCTCGCACATCCACTCTGGCCGTAATCATCACACTGCACGACCACACGAGGATACTGCCTGTAATAATAAGGGGTTGTCCTTGATGGGACTGCGCCGTATTCTGCCTGCGGATATATGACCTGTATTCCGTTATCCTGGTCTACGCGCGGAGGAAGGATGTCTATCTTCAAGGGCTGCTCTGATACTGCGAATATCGTGGTCTTGTCTTTATCGCTTAGCGTGGCCTTTGCACAAAGATAAGTCCTGTCCCCCAGGAACATCTCCGGATTCTGGTTGTAAGCATAGAAGTCTTTTATCATCGTGGCCTTGTCAAGCGTTACAGTTGCCTTGTTCTTCACCACGGTTATCATCTTCCTCTGAGTGAGGTAGAGCACTTCCTGCTTCTGAGTCGGAATCCTGAAGCCTCCGATATTCAGTGCCGGAAGCAGCGGTATGCCTGTTGTCTTAGAGGTGACGCTGGTGATTGTGTCTATCTGGTAGGCGAAGTTTGCCTGCTTGCAGGAATCATACAAAGCAGAATAATCTCCTGCTCCTTCACTGTTTACGTTCAACTGCACCAGTGCGAGTCCTATGTTCTCGCAGTTCACATCAGTGCAAGTTATAGTGATGTCGTCCTTAGCAGACCATTCAGTGTTCAGGCCTGTGATCCTCACAAGCGGAGCTATATCCAGTTTATTAACTCTGTAAGCTCTCCAATGCGAAGGATTGCTGTACATGTCCATGAATACTTGGCTCGCATAAGCCATCTTCATGGGTTCGTTCGTAATGTCAGGAGCGCTCTTCACTACCTGTGCAGCAGCGTCTGTGAGATTCGAGTCGAAGAGTATTATATACATATTCAGATCCTTGAAAACATCAAGGTATGAAGGTGAGAACGATCTTTTCTCAAGGCTTTTGCATGAAAGGACTTCCAATGATGGATGCACGCCATTAGCATCGCCTGGTTCAAGAGAGTTTGAATCAGATGATGCTTTATTAAGCAAGTACTTTGACCCGACCTGTCTAGAATCGGTGATATAGACTGCGCAATAACCATCCTTATAGGCTTGGGGAAGCTTGTCATTAAGCCTGATGGTAAAGTTATATTCAAAACCGACCATGAGCGGGATTACCTTGCTGGTGGGTATGGAAGTAGAATCCTTATTGATTGTGAGCAGTATCGGGTTCTCAAAAGCAGCCCTCTGCTCTTTTGTCATGGTCTCGGTCTCTGCAGCCGGCTCAGTCGATTTGCAGCAGATCTGCCCGATGTCGCAGCCTTTTGACACTCCTATATTATACTCTTTCGAAGAGCATCCGTCAGCCGCAGAAGTGCATCTTCCACCCCTGTCTCCTTCGCAAGTCTGAAGGCCTGTGAATATGCTGGGAAGGACTCCTAATGCGTTCAGTATGATTGCAAGGATAATAAGTATAATGAGCATAGTGCCTATGGTTCCTAATGCTTCCATCCCTTTTCTATTCTTTATATGCCGATTATCGCTCATCTTCGCCACCAGTCACTTCCTGAGGCAGGCAGCAGACTCCGTCCTTGCAGCTGCCAAGCCTATAGACCTGTCCTCCGGATGATGTGCAGCTCTGGGCATCACTGTCGCAGCGGCCTCCGCGGTCCTCGCAAGAGGTCACTCCTAGATTGAATCCCTGAGAGCTTTTCAGCAGGATGAAAAGAAGCACAAGCAAGACGATGAGAACAAGAGCAATCACTACTATAGTGCTCATAGTCATCTCAACGCCTTTCTTGTCCATCAATCACACCAAAAAATGATTATGATAATCATTCTTATTCATCTGCGCTCGGCGCAAGAAGCGTTATGCAGCAGGCTTCTTCTTCCTTGCAGCCGCCTTTCTTTCCGCTGTTAGGCAGATTCTGCACATAGGTCCCGCCATTGTCTTCTGAAAGGTCGCTGCAGGTAGAATAGCATGTTCCTCCGACTCCTTTGCAGCCGGTGCCTTCTGTCACTCCTGTGCCTGCTCGCAGTATCAATACTGCCAGTATTATCAAAATCAACAATGCTATCGCCGCAGCGATTATCACGCTCATGCTCATCTCAGCTTTTTTCACTATCAACCACCTCTGAAAATTATTAAATCATTCTTGGAGGGCAGGATATTTAAATGTTACTATAAAAAAATTGAAATGGAAGAGTTTTGTGTTTTCCCGTGAATCATTCGGTTTTCTTTTGGCAGAGTATATTAACGGGTGCGGCAGATCAAATTCATGGTCAAATATTATGTTGACACTTGTATTTGGCTTGACTTGTTTGAGAACAGGAAAGACAAGTTCAGGCCGTTGGGAGAGTGGGCAGCAGAATTCATCAACAGATCAGTCAAGGAGGATGAAGAGATTCTGCTCTCGGATATTGTGGAGGATGAATTAACAAATCACCTTACTGAGGCTCATGTTAAAAGGCTTCTCAATCTTAGAAATCATTGTATGCTTGTCCGTGTTGATTCTAATAAGCGGCAGTTTGATGAAGCTTTGCGGCTCAGTAAAGAGCGCCGTGTTCCCTTAAACGATGCTTTTCATGCAGTGCTAGCAAGAGATAGTGGAGCTGTTCTCATAACAAGAGACCGGCATTTTGATAATCTCCAGGATGTCGTGCGCTGCAAAAAACCGGAAGAGTTAATCTAGGCTTGCGCCATATTTTTTAGCGTATTTTCTTGCGATTTCTTCTCTTATACGCTCATACTCGTCTGGTGTTGCCTTATGTTTTGAAGAGCCTTTCAGCTTGTTTATCCCGAGGATTATCTTTTCTTTTTCCATCTCAGAGAGTTTTTCCCTTATCGCTGTCCTGATGAATTCAGTCCTTGTGCTGAAATGATATTCTTCAAGCGATGAGTCTATCTTATTCAGCAGCCCTTTTTCCAGTTTCAGATTGACAGATTCCATAATATACATTTAGTGTATATTTTATGTATATAAAGTTTTCGGTTATGAAACCGAAAGAAACTTGTTTTCCCCTCGAAAAAACCATCATCTTTTTAAACAAAAAACCCTTCCTGTCGTCTTAGCGGTAGGATAGCGGCTCTGCAGCGGGTAGAACAATCATTGCCTTAGCCTTAAACGGCCTGGCTTTGTCTGTTTCTGCTCAGGAAAGTCCGCCCTCCACAATAAAGGTGACTCTCGATAGGGAGCTAGTGAGAGCTAGGGCTACGGCTCAGAAACGAGACCACCGACAGAATGGGATGATGGCTTGAAGCCGCCTGGTGACAGGAGGTGATTAACGGCCTGACGTCTCTGTCGGAACGGGTGAAACGGCAAGACCTCACCGGTGCAAGTCCTTTGCGACGCTTAGTAGAATGCAGGCACAACCTGCCGATGCCAAGGCAACGCGGCGTCGAGGTTGACAAAAGGCGGCTTACAGCTAGCCTACCGCGCCTTATTTTCTTTTTTCCAAAAAATATTTAAATACATTTATGTATCTATTAGTTATCAATTAGTAACTTTTTGTGATACTTATGTCAAAACAAAAAAATAAAAACGCAGCCAAGAAGGAGCAGCCGGCACACTCTCCGACGCTGAAGACCATCTTGATGGTGGAGAAGGTGTTGAAGGATAATGCTGATCGGGTGTTAAAGGTCTCTGAGCTAAAGAGGCTCCTGCCGAAGCAGGTCAACCATAAGACATTGATGATGGTCGTGGATTATCTTGATAGGAGCAATAAGATAGCTTTCAACTTCAAAGGCATGATGTGGATTGTTAATAATAGCCCGAAACTAAGAAAGGCCATTGAGCGTGGTTTCGAACATTAAGCGATTCTAGCGGATGAATCGCGAGATTTTCTCACGAGCAAATATAAACCGGTTGCTCTTGATTTAGGTTGATGCGAAAAAAGATCCGAGTCAAGTTTTCAGAAGCTGCTCAGGCAATCTATGATGACCTCAAAGAGCGCGCTGAATTTTCCAAGGCAGACCGTATGCTGCTTTCCGCAATTGACCGAAAAGTGGATTTTATCAAGATTAATGTATTCTATGGTGATATGGTTCCGAAAAAACTCATCCCTGAAGAATACAGAATAAAGTACCATGTGTTCTCTCTTTTCAGAGTAGAACTGCCTCTGTTCTGGAGAATGCTTTACACAATCGAAGAAAGCAGCAACGAAGTTGAAATCATGTCATTCGTGATCGACATACTCAACCACCCCGAATACAGCAAGAAGTTTGGCTATAGGAAACGATAAAAAAACAACCTTTTTAAACACCTTCTTCCTCCTCAAGTCCTATGTCGAAGAACGATAAGATCCAGATGCCGAGCAGCGGCGCAGGCATAACAAGGTATTTTGATGATTACAAGTCAAAGTTCCAGTTAAAGCCCACGCATGTCATAATTCTTGCAGTCATGATAATAATAGTTGTTGTAATTCTTCATCTTCAGAGCGGATTTTTTGGATGAGAGGATATAAATGATACCTGGAATGAACCCACGAGATATGAAAATGGCCATGAAGAGGCTCGGCATCCAGCAGCAGGAGATAGCTGCGAAGGAGGTCATAATCCGCCTCGAGGATCGTGAGATTGTCATCTCCAACCCGAGCGTTTCTAAGGTCAACATGATGGGCCAGCAGACCTATCAGATTGTTGGCGAGGAAGAGGAGCGGAGCCTGACAAGCGAAGCAAAGAGCGTTGATATAAGCGACGAGGATGTCGAGACTGTGATGGAGCAGGCAGGTGTCGACCAAGAGACAGCTTTCAAGGCAATAAAGGATTGCAACGGAGACCTTGCTGAGGCCATAATGAAGCTAAAGAAAGAATAATTTTTTATAGGCTCACAGTTCTAGTTATTTCATTCAGAAGAGGTTGTTATCATGAAGAAATCTAAGAACATAATAAAATATATTATCGGTCTTGTCACTGTCATATTGCTGCGTCTCGTGCCGCATCCCCCGAATGTTGAGCCTGTGATGTGCACCACCATGCCTTTTGCAAAGAAATGGGGCTGGTTTGGAGGGCTGCTCTTCGGCCTTGCAGCGATTCTTGCGTTTGATATCATAACAGGCACTCTCGGAGCCTGGTCTATCATGACCGCAGGTGCATATGCCCTGATTGGCATCGCAGCAGGCCTTTTCTTCAAGAAAAGAGAGAGCAAGATAAGCAATTACGTCGCGTTCTCAGTCGTGGGGACTCTGGTCTACGACGCGATAACAGGCATAGGCACAGGCATGCTTTTCTTCCACCAATCATTCCTTTTCACGCTGGTCGGACAGATTCCTTTCACGATGTATCATCTCGGAGGCAACGTGCTCCTGGCAATACTGATCTCGCCGATGCTCTATGAATGGGTGCTTGACAACCCGAAGTTCGAGACTCAGCCATTTCTGAGAAAGCTGAAGGCAATCCTCCCCGGCTGACCATCTGAAAAGATAGTGTTTTCTCGTCCCAACACAAGATTTAAATACTTTCCAATCTTATTCTTTTTCTAGGGGGGTATTATGGAGCATTTCCAGTTCTTGAGGGATAAGGCGCTGGAGAAGATAAAGGTAGCGGATCATATGCTCTACATGACATACCCTGTTGTGAAGGACCCAAAGATCCTGCTCTCAGTGATAGAGAACGTCTTTGCGAGTCTGGATTTCAGCGTAGGGGCCATCCTCCATCATGAAAAGCTTTTTAAGCGATTGCCGCCGTTCCAGGAGAATTTCCAGTCAAGGATGGAGCTGTTCCGAAGGGTTGTGGCTCCCCAATATAATATCAACACCAATTATGTCAAGCTCATAAATGACGTCAGGACTGTGCTTTCAGACCATAAGAAAAGCCCTGTCTCGTTCGTGAAGCAGGACAGGTTCATAATACTCTCGCCAAGCTACAGCGTGAAGACAATCGACATCAACCTGGCAAAGAAGTATGTCTTTGAGACCAAGCTATTTGTCAAGAGCATCGATAACATAGTGAAGAAAAATGAAGGAATCTTTATTCGAGGCCAAGGAAGAGCTTAAGCGCGTAGACCACCAGATCTACGTCAGCCTGAAATACACCCGCACAGTTGATGTTCTCATGAACTGCCTCAGCAGGATGATAGACGCCTATTCATGCATGGTCGACGCCCTTCTCAAATATGCTGTCGAGAAGAAGATGGTCAAGGAAGATTTCCTTCCAAGCACTCCTCTTGAGAGGATGAACTTTGCCAGGGACTTGTTCAAAGACCCGATAGTCCAGACCAACATGGACCTCTATGCCCTGATGAGGAAGATTGTGAAGACCAATCCTAAGAAGGAGCAGGAGTTCAGGCGACACGTGACATTGAGAACCATTGTGGATGGTAAGGAGTTCCTGGTCAACATTGACATAATCACAAGCTACTACGACTCGATGAAGGAGTTCTATGAGTGGATAGAGCAGATAGACCAGGTCAAAGAAAATAGTAATATATAATAATATATTCATAAGCAGGATATATAATTGCGTGTGAAAAGAGGGTGAGTGCTTTGCGTTCAATATGCATAATAAGCGGCAAGGGAGGAGTGGGAAAGACTACCAGTGCTGTAAGCCTTTCCCATGCCATGAGCCGTTATCGAAAGACTCTTCTCATCGACGCCAACCTGACCACGCCGAATGTCAACATCCATCTTGGCTGGCCTGTGCTGAAAAAGACTCTCTTAGAAGTCCTTAAAGGGGATGCTTCGCTCTCAGAAACCATCTACACACATTCATCAGGCCTACGCATATTGCCTGCCATCAGCTCCATGCACGACCTCAGGAGCATGAAGTTCGAGAAGCTAAAATATGTCCTTGACGATCTCCGTGAGCACGCAGACGTCATACTGATGGACAGCTCTGCAGGCCTCGGCAAGGAAGCCATGACAGCCCTTGAGGCTTGCGACGAAGTATTGATCATAACCAATCCTGAGCTTGCAGCAGTTATGGACGCGCAGAAGACCATTGAGCTCGCGCATGAGATGGGAAAAACAATCCTTGGAGTGGTGCTTACAAAGGTCAGGAATGACAAGCATGAGATGAAGGCAGAGGAAGTTGAGAAGCTGCTAGACCTTCCGGTCATCGGAGTTGTGCCTTTCGATGAGGCAGTGCGCAAGGCCCAGAGGATGAAGAGTCCGGTGACTCACTCATATCCGCGCAGCAAGGCAGGCAAAAGCTACGAGGAGTTGGCAGCCATGCTCCTCGGAGAGAAATACTTCAGAAGCGTCAACAAGAAAGAGAACACTCTATTTTACTATATCTTGAGAAAGCTTGGGTTCGCGTGAGAGAATATCTGATATTTTCTGTTCATCATCTGCCGTTCGTATTGTTCAGGTCGTTTTCCACCATCATCCTGACTAATTCTTCGAATGAGACTTTCGACTTCCAACCGAGTACGTTCTTCGCCTTTGTGGCGTCGCCTAGCAACAGGTCCACTTCCGCTGGCCTGAAGAATGACGGATGCTGCACGACGAACACATGATTCTTGTCTTTCCTTAATCCAATCATCTGCTTATCTGCTTCTTCCTTTGAGAACTCATGCAGGTCGACAAGAGTGTACTTCAGCCCGGCGAAATCGAACGCCAGATCCACGAATTCCTGCACAGAGTGGGTCTCCCCAGTCGCGATGACAAAATCATCTGGTTTTTTTTGCTGCAGCATCATCCGCATGGCCTCGACATAATCTCCTGAGAATCCCCAATCCCTCTTTGCTGATAGGTTGCCGAGCTCTAGCACGTTGTCAGTCCCCCTCTTGATTCTGGAGATGGTGCTTGAGATTTTCCTTGTGATGAACTCGAAGCCACGCCTTGGAGACTCGTGATTGAATAGTATCCCTGAACACGCAAAGGTATTATACGCTTCTCTGGCGTTCCTTGTGAGGTCAAATCCGGATACTTTGCTTATCCCGTACGGCGAGCGGGGATGAAATCTTGTCTCCTCCGTCTGAGGCACTTCTTCCACTTTTCCGAACATCTCTGATGAGGCTGCGAAGTAGAATTTGCATTCAGGGGCCTTCTGCATCAGGGCCGAGAGCACATGCATGGTCCCTTTCACGTTTATCTCATAGGTTGAGAAGCTGTCCTCGAATGATTCATGCACAAAGCTCTGGGCTGCGAGATGATAACACTCATCAGGTTTCACGTTTTCGAAGATATCAATCAGGCGAGAGTAGCTTTCCAGGCTGCCTGGATGAAGCTTGAGGTCATCTTTTATGTGCTTTATCCGGCCCATCCTATGATAGGAATCTTCTAGGGCGACCCGTCTTATCAGGCCGTGTACCTCATATCCTTTATCGAGGAGCAGTTCTGCCAGGTATGATCCGTCCTGGCCTGTGATCCCGGTTATCAAAGCCTTAACCATTTCCAAGTGGAAAAAGTCTGATAATTTATAAACTTTTCTAGAAAAAAACTATTTTTAGACATGACATATAACGCGCCATAAAGCACTGCTCATCCGATGGAGGCGCGGTCGAAAAAAGTAAGCTCTCCAAACACGCAGGAAGCTGAAACATTTATAAGCGCAGAGGATTTCTTTTCTTCAGATGGTAAAAGCCCTCGCACTGACTGACAAGGGAATCGAGAGAGTCGCATTGATGGAGCTCTCTGAGCTCATAAAAGCCAAAGGCTCTTCTGATGAGCGGGTTGTCCTTTTCGAAGCAAAGAATGAGGATGACCTCTTCAAGTTCTGCTATCTCACTCAAGCTTCACAGAGAGTGCTCATTCACATGGCCTCGTTTGATTTTGATGATTATGAGGATTTCATGAAAAAAGCAGAGGACAGCCTAAAAGACGTCGCATGGAAGGATTGGTTTGAGGACGATACAAACTTCAGGGTTGAGTGCGAGCGCCTTGGAGAGCATGATTTTGGCAGCAGCACAGCAGAGCAGGACGTCGGAGAGCTCATAATAATCGGAGTGAACAAGGAGCTTGGCTTTGAGCCAAAGGTCAACCTTGAGACTCCAGACATCAGGCTCTACATATTTGTCAATGATAACAAAGCCTACATCGGTGTGGATCTCGTCGGCAGGGATCTGAGCAAGCGCCAGTACCGCATCTTCACTGCGCCAGGAATCCTCAACGCCAACCTATCATACGCGCTCGTCCGCATGAGCGGCTACAAGAAAAAAGAGAAGCTCGTGGATCTTTTCTGCAAATCAGGAGTTCTCTGCATAGAAGCAGCTCTCTACAACGCAGGCATAAGCTCGAGCCATTACAACAAGGATTTCTCCTTCAAGAAGATAAAGAGATATTCTCGGGACTGGGATGCTTTTTTCAAGAAGATCGATGATAAGAAGTGCGACGACAAGCAGGACATAAAAGGCTATGACTCGCTCCTGAGAAACCTTGAGGCGAGCAAGAAGAATGCGAAGCTCGCCGGCGTTGACAAGCTCATCAATTTCTCAAAGATGGACCTTGACTGGATGGACACCAAGATCGACGAGAAAACAGTGGACATAGTCATCTCAAGGATACAATGCCCGAGCAAGAACTTTGGTGAAGGCAACGCAAAGAAGCTCTACAAGGAACTGTTCTACCAGGCAGAGTTCTTTGTGAAGAAGAAAGGAAGGCTATGCCTTCTCAGCGAGAACCTGAACCTGCTTAAGGACATGATGTCAAAGGAGTTCAAGCTCACAAAGGAAGACGAGCTCTGGGCAGGAAAGCAGCGCTATGAATACGTCATCATAGAGAAGATATGATTATAAAAAAAGATAGACTTCTATTATATTATTTTATCATTTCTTCCTGACAAGTATCTTCTCGTTGCGTATGTCCATCGAGACGATAACCAGTATCACTAGGACCAATATCAATAACAGCATGCCAAACATCCTTGCGAAGGCGAACGCCGAGAACATCATCAATATGCCTAGGAATCCCATGAATATGGCAAATATCAGGTAGTTCGGGTGTATGTAGTCTGTGAATTTATTCTTCATAAAAAATCACCTCATTCTGGCAGGAACTTTATTTCCTAGCATTCTCTCTGGATTAGACTGTATATATACTTTTCGCAAAAACAGAGTTCGCCTCAAGATTACAAGAACAGAGGCTGCTCTCAATGCCGCGGGTGAGAAGTATGGCTTCCCTGGCTGCGGGCCTGTCCTTGATGAGAAGGCCTTTGGGGACTGCCTCTTCCTTTGAAATGAGGATTCCTTCCTCCGCTGCTCGGGCGGGCGCCTTGCCTATCCCTTTCGCCGTAATGGACTGCTCCGCGATGGAATCCGCCGCCTCCATGCCCTCCAGGTCCTGACCTCTCAAAACGCACTCTCGGGAATTCTGGCAGCTCTTCACGCGCGATGTTCAGCAAGCTGTCCTGCTGGACTCTCCTGAAATTATCATAATCCCTCTCGGATAATATAGTCACTGCCTGTCCGCTCTTGCCTGCGCGAGCAGTCCTGCCAATCCTGTGGATGTAATCATCAGAGGTCTTTGGAACATCATAGTTGTAGATGAAATTGACGTTATTGATGTCAAGTCCTCGTGCAGCGACGTCTGTTGCCACGAGTATCTTTGTATGCTCATCCTTTATCGCCTCTATGGATTGCTGCCTCCTGTTCTGGGTTATTCCGCCATGGATGGCCATGGCTTTGAGCCCCTGGTTCTTGAGATTTCTCGCTATCAAGTCAACATTGTTCCTTGTGCTGCAGAAGACTATGCAGCTCTCATTAGAGTGCTGCCTTATCAGGTGCGCTAGAAGCGAGAACTTGTCGCGCGCCTCGACATTATAATATGATTGCTCAAGCAAGTGCCTCTCCACATATGATTCTGTGGTTATTGTCTCAGGATTCTTCAGGTATTTTTTTATGACATCCTTGACAGAGTTTGATATGGTGGCGCTAAATAGCATTGTCTGCCTTTGCTTAGGAGTGTAGGATATTATCTCGCTTACATCCTCTATGAATCCCATATCAGACATCCTGTCGACCTCATCGAGGACAAGGAACCTTATCCTTGAGAGATTTAGAGTTCCGCGGCCTATGTGGTCTAGCGTCCTTCCAGGAGTCGCGACGATTATCGGGCATTGCTTTATCGCATCGATCTGAGGGTTTATGCCTACGCCTCCGTAGACGCTAGCAGCCCTTATTCCTAGTGGGGCTCCGAAGATCTCAAAGACCTCTGTAATCTGGACGCAGAGCTCTCTTGTCGGCGTGAGTATCAGGCATTGCACTGGATCGCGGCCATGGATCATGTTAAGTATTGGGAGGCAGAAAGCAGCTGTCTTCCCTGAACCTGTCTTTGATTGCCCGACGACATCCCTTCCCTGCAATATGAGGGGTATGCATTTTTGCTGTATCGCTGTCGGATGCTCAAATCTGCTCTTCTCTACTGCCCGAAGCAACTCTGGCTTCAGGTCAAAATTCTGAAAACTCATAAATTCACCTTTGTTTCGTATTTTTTCCTATTGGTACGATAGAATACTATTGATAACAGCAAACCATAGGTTCACCGAGACAGTCAAGAATCATCTGGATTCCTGGCCAGCGAGAACTGTGCAGTTCCCGCATGAGAAAACTCACACCAAAATAAACGAGCAAAGCTCGTGGATCCAGACGTTGACACATCTGATCAGGCTGACAAGCCTGATTAAGCTAGCCTCGCTAGCTGGAGTACGGGGTCTTGAAGCCCGCACGGGTTTTCCCATTAATAGCGGATACTATCTATACTAAAGCTCACGGGATGCTCATCGGTTTATAAATTAGTAGGTATTTAGCCAGTTTTCCTAATACATCCTGCCTGACCAATAATTTTATAATATAGAATCGCTTCTTTTTCCATAAGAGGGTGATGGAGGAACAAACCATGCTTTGCGAGATGTGCTCATCAAAGGACGCGACGCTTAAGGTTGATGTCGAAGGCAGCAGGCTCAATGTCTGCGAAAAGTGCTCAAAGTATGGAAGGGTAATCTCAAGGATAGCCTCGGCTCCTCCTATCACAGGCAAGAAGAAGAGCGGGGTCTTGAATGAAGAGGCCCCTGTGCTGAAAAAGAAGACTGAGACTATGCAGATAATCAGGCCTGATTTTGCCAAGACAGTCAAGACTGCAAGGGAGAAGACAGGCCTCACCCAGGAAGAGTTCTCCAAGAGGATCAATGAGCGTGAGAGCATAATCAACAAGGTCGAGTCAGGCCATATGAAGCCAGACCTGGAGCTTGCGAGGAAGCTTGAGAAGGCTCTGAGGATTAGCTTGGTGGACAGTGTAGAATTGGAGCCTGGCGCAGGAGAGGAGAAGAAGCGTGGCCCTGGAGGCCTTACGATCGGAGATCTTATAAGCATAAAATAATCGTGGATGATTGCAAAACATCAGTCACGCCAATCATCGCGAATCTTGGTTAATCATATGAAGCATGAAAAAGATGTCAGGAAAAGAAGCCTTATAATCATCGCGATAGTCCTCTCGCTAGTCCTCTACATCGCAGGCCTCCTGAGCGGATTGGGCTTCAGCAAGTTCACTGAGAAAAAGATAGGGATGAGGACTGAGGCTGAGCTTTCTGTCATGAAGGATTATGTGAGCCGGCTCGACTCTGATCTCCAGAGCGCCCAGGTCGGAGAGATGTTCGTCCAAAGCTTAAATGACAAGGATCATTGCAATCTTTCAAGCATCTATTTCGAGCAGATAAAGAAGAATCTTAATTATTTCTGGAGCGTGCTTCCGGCAAGGCTTGAGAGCTATGAGGAGAACCTGAAGCCGAGCAAGGATTATTCTGCGCTGAAAGACAAGTACACCCTCCTCTCGTTGAGGGCGTGGATAATCGCAAGGAATAATTATGAAGAGTGCGATTCGGATATCATCCCTGTGCTTTATTTCTACTCATCAGGATGCCCTGATTGCGTGAATCAAGGAGAGGAGCTTGACAAGCTGAAAGCATTCCTTGAAGAGAAGAACAAGAGCCTTATAGTCTTCACAGTTGATTATTCGCAGGAAGAGCCTTCTCTAGAGATAATCAGGGAGTATTACGGCATCAGGAGTGTGCCTGCGATAGTGATCAATGAGCGCGTGCTGCAAGGAAGATTGTTCAGCCAGAACGAAGTGCTGCTGAGCTTGAAAAAAGAGACTTTGTCGGATGTGCTTAGGAAATGAGGCAGAAAAAACAGAGCAAGCCAAAGAAGGAAAAGGCTCGTGTGCTCATAGTCTCGATAATTGCGCTTTTGGCCATCATGGTATTGTTTGCTGTGATAGCAGGCGGGATTGTGCTCAGAAGGAATAACCCCCTACTTGACGCCTATGCAAACAAAGACCTTGCAGGCATCAGGGATTCTGTTCTTTTCCAAAGCCCTGACATCCATGATAGGCTATTTATAGGAAAAGAGGATGCTCCGCTCACGATAATAATCATCATTGACTTTGATTCTGCTTCAGCCAAAGATTTTTATGAGAACAAGGCTGACTGGTTAAAATCAACTTTTGCTGATAATGGCGAAGCAAGAATCTATCATAAGTTCATCCTGGGCAGGGATGAGGTGGATCAGAAGAAAGGAAGATACCTTTATGCGTTGGCTTCTCGATGCATAACAGCCCAAAGCTCTGGCTCAGACGTGGATGTGATCGGATTCAACAAGGAATTGCTGGCCACAAAAGAAGTCCCTATGCTGCTGAGTGAGGAAGAATTAATAGCGCTAGCAGGAAAATCAGGAGCAGACAAACCTATTTTCAGGCAGTGCCTGCAGCAGCCATCAAAGGATGCTTTCAGGGAGCTATACATAGATATGCTTGAAAGCGAAAGATTTAAGATATTATCTCCGAGCATTGTCATTGGAGTGGACGGCGGAAATGAAGAGACCCTCTTCGGAGACGCTGATGAAGAGTTCATAACCAAGCGCATGAGATTCAGGCAGATAAGAGTGGGAATATGATATATTATGCTGATTCGAACGGAGTGATTATATGACGCCACAGGGGATATCATTGTTAGTATACAATCTGGCGCTGATACCTGTAGTATTCATATCCTCGCTCTTCCTGATGATCGCGATCCTGAGCATATATTTTGACAGGCCGAAAAAAGAGAGAGCAGCGGCAAAGCTAAAGCATTATCCTTTTGTGACTGTGCAGATCCCGAGCTTCAACGATCCCATAGCAGTCCACTGCATCAAATCCTGCATGAAATTTGACTATCCTAAGGATAAGTATGAGATCATGATAGTTGATGACAGCACAGACCAGAAGACAAAGGACTCTCTCAGGAAGATGGCAGAGAAGAATCCTCTCATGGTGAAGTATTTCCACCGAAAGGACAGGGCTGGCTTCAAGGCAGGGGCACTGAAGGCAGCAACTCCCTTCGCCAAAGGAGAGATAATGGTCTTATTCGACGCAGACTTTCTCCCAGCTCCTGATTTCTTGAGAAAGATCGTCGTGCCCTTCAAGGACCCTAATATCGCGGTAGTGCAGGCAAGGCAGGGATTCTCCAACCATGAGACCAATCTCATCTCAAGATTCGCAGCATACCTGCTCATGATCCATCATGCAGTCTTCATGCCAGTGAATAACAGCCTTAACTCAGTATTTTTCTGCGGGACAGCAGGAGCCATAAGGAAGAGCGCCATGCTTGAAGTAGGGGGCTGGACTCCCGGCAGCATAACAGAGGACACAGAGCTCAGCATAAGGCTCCTCGCAAAGGGATACAAGAACGTCTACCTGAAGTTTGAGACACCAAGCGAAGTGCCAGTGACAATGGAGAGCTTCCTAAAGCAGCAGCTCCGCTGGACTTACGGGAACATGAGAGCATTCATAGAGCATTTCCCGACCATAGTCTACAAGAAGGGATTGAAGCTGCGCCAGAGAGTGATGATAATATTCATGACCTGCGGAAACATAATAGCTCCCGCAGTAGTCATCATGACGCTCGCCGGATTGACTGGCTGGTTCCTCGGAGAGCCAGAGCTTTTCAGGTTCTCCCAATTGGCTGAGTTCCTCATAAAATTCTTTTATACAATGGGATTCCTTGCTATCGCAGGCATCACTTTCTTCAAGCTGAAGAAGATAAGAGAATTCCCCCACCTATTGCTCGCCTCATTTTCGCTGAGCATTGTCCTCGCATTCGCCAACACAGTGGGGATATTCAAGGCGTTGTTCTTGAGCCATAGGCCAATCTATAGCGAGGGCTCCTGGCCCTGCACACCTAAAGAAGGCAACAAGCTTTTTGACAAGAAATGAGAAAATGATAAGCTTCGTCCTAGACCTGGTAAACATCATCTCTATAATCTTCTTGCTCATAATACTATCTTATTACTGCCTTCTATTCATAAGAAAAAAGAAGATGGCTCGCGGCAAGGTGCCAAGAAGTATCAGCATAATAATACCAGCCCATAACGAAGAAAAGTATATCGCAGACTGCATCGAGTCAGTGCTGAAGGCGGACTTTGATGGAAAAAAGGAAGTTGTGGTGATTGATGATGGCAGCAAGGACAGGACTGCTAGGATCGCCCAGGGCTATCCTGTCAGGCTACTGAGGAATGCGCATCATGGAAAATCAGCCTCCATAAACAAAGCCCTCAGGATCAGCAACGGAGAGCTGGTGGCTGTGGTGGACGCAGACAGCGTGATAGCAGAAGACTCCCTGAAAGAAGCAGCAAGGTTTTTCTCTGACAAAAGAGTCGGAGGGGTCTGCTCAATCATAAGGGTCAAGAACCGCAGAACATTCCCAGGCATGTGGCTCCACATAGAGCAGCTCTACAACTCACTTCTCAGGAGCCTGTTCGCAAAGGTCAACGTCAACATAGTGACTCCAGGCCCTCTTAGCATCTACAGGCGAGAACACCTGAATAAGATCGGGGATTTTGAGACCAGAGGATTCTCTGAGGACGTTGACGTGGCTGTTCGGCTGATAAAGGCAGGCTACAAGGTGGAATGCTCAGAGAAAAGCATCTCAGAGACGAACATGCCAATAACAATTAAAGGATTCTCTCGCCAGAGGCTGAGATTTGCGAGGGGATGGATCAACATCTTCAAGCGCCACTTCAGGCTCAACAGGACAGCTATGCGCATATACACCCTTCCTTTGATGCTCTTCGGCTATTTCCAGGCAGTGATAATGGGATCAATCATGCTCTACAACATCATAAGCGGCTACATGACCTATTTTGTCTCTCAGGGAACAGCCTTCAGTCTCGGAGCATTGAGGTTCTTTGTTGAATGGCTCTCAATAGCAGGGATCATCAGGTGGTGCGCGAGGCTCATCAGCGGATCAGAGCCTTGGACGATAATAGCGGCCATAGGCCTTGGAGCATCGCTGCTCACATACCCATTATACCTCGTGGCCATATTCAAGTATGACAAGAGACTGAGCTGGAGGCATATCATCCCGCTGATATTCATGTTCCCCTATTGGCTTATAATAATGATATTTTATATCATCGGACTGCCAGAAGCATTCAGGAAGCATCAGAACAACAAATGGGAGAAATAAGCTTTACAACAAAAATCCTCGCACGAACGCGAGTGGGCTCAAGCCATCAGGCTTGTTCAACGCAACAACGTTGTTTTTAGCCCGTTGATGAAGTGCGAGTGATTTTTGAGTAAACTCGCAGAAATGCTTTGCATTTCTGGGAGTTCCCAAAAGCTTTTGCTTTTGTTAACTACCACGCTAATGCTCCGCGCTCAAGCCAGCAGGCTTGTGCAACGAGCAACGTTGCTTTTAGCGCTGGGTAATTTACAAAAACAGGAATATGCAAAAATTAAAATACTAGACCATAAGACTATTGGAATACAAGGGTGAATATTAATGAGCATAAAATCAGCCATCAAGCAGGGGATAATGATATTATCAAACCCTGACAAAGAATTCTTATTGATGAAAGAAAGGACTTTCGAGGACATACTGGAAGATTACATAAAGTTCCTCCTGATGGCAGGCCTGATGGCAGGCATAGCGGCCATCATATACCAGTTCAGCAGAGCAGCCTATCTTGACATATTCAAGTCGATAGCAATAGATTACTGGCGCCTGCTGAACTACAGCGTAGGAACAGCTGTAAGCACCTTTTTCTTCTATCTATTCATAGGGATTTTTCTGATATTTCTCATCAGCCTCATAGTGAAGCTTTTTGCGAGAGGATTGAAATACACCCATCTGCTGAGCATAATGGCCTATTCTGTTTCGCCGCTGCTGATATTCAACTGGATCCATGAATCGCTCTTCTCAGCATTGATGGTATGGACTCTTTTCCTGCTGATAAAAGGGATCCGCTCGGCCAAGAGCAGTGTCGCAAAGGACCATAAGAAAAGTGAGATGAAAGGAGAGAAGAAGGCAAAGCCAACCAGATAACAGCGAACCGTCGCTCGAGCCTATCCTCGCACTAAAGTGCGAGGTTTTGTTCTGTAAGGCAGAACATGCAAAATCAGAAGATTTTGCTTTACGGCTCTCGCAACGATAGACGGTTCGCTGGGATGAGAAATTTCGCACTAATCAACAACAAAGTTGCTGAGTCAGCCATAACAATGGCTGAAAAGTACGGGGTTTTAAACCCATGCGAAATTTCCCATAAAAACTAGCCTGCGCCGATAGCGCCAATAACAAATTATTCTGGCGAGTAGACCCACACATCAATTCCGCCATCATCAAACCGGCTATCAAACTTCTCGCTGTGGCTCACCAGCAGCCAGAGCTTCTCTTCACGAGATTCCCATAGCCGCTCCTTCATATCAGGCGTTATGAGGATGTAGCGGATTCTTAGGTTATCAAGGAGAGGAGATGCTTCGTTGAGCCTTGATGCGTTGAATAAATCAAGGGTTGCCTTCTTCAGCGAACCATAATTACTCTGGAAACGGGTGTTATCATCGAGAAAAGCTTTTCTTGCAGAGAAGAACTCTATCATGAACCCATTGCTCTCATCTGATAGCACTGCTCCAAGCTTATTGCTGCGCATGGAGAGCAGGGCCTCATGCAGATACCTGCCTGGCTCAGAATTCATTTGGATATTCACTTGGTTTACCAAGGAGAATAGAAGAGCGCAAAGCAACAGGATGACAGTCCCCACCCTTATTATCCTGAGCTCCCATCTCCTGCTATAAAGATGTGAGATGGCTTCTATGCAGTAGGGGATTATGGCCAAGCTTGCAAAGACCCTGAAGGGTGTGTTGAAAAATGACAACGCGACAAGGAAAAGGATTGCGAGATGATAAGGGCGCTTTTCCTTTTCAGGCCATGAGAACATCAAGCCTATGATGAATATGAGCAGCAGGAATATGCCGAACCCAAGTTCTGCTCCGAAGAGAGAGAAAACGCCCTGCAGTTCCAAAGAGTGAAATCCCAGGCTGAAAAAGCCTGGCCAGAGATAATCAGAGCGGGAGAGCAGCAGAACAAAAGCTGCGAGAACAGCGGCTGAGATGAAAAAAAAGCTTAGGCGCTTCTTGAGGAAGAGCGATAAGACAAGAAGGGTTAAAAGAGTTATGGCCATGCATGGAAGGCTTGTAAGCCCTAATACTGCTAAGCAGAAAAAGCTCGCTAAGACCTCGAGCCATCCTATCTTCGTATTTTTTCCCTTCAAAAAGAGCAACAGGGCGCAAAGAGAGAGCAGGAGCGAGAAGCTGATTGTGTAAAGCCCTGTGAATAGTATTATGAATGCTGGAGAGAATGCTAGCATCGCCACAGAATACAATGCTTTCTTCTCAGATAATTTTATCAGCAATAGAAGCCTGAAGAATAACAGCGCTGTTATCAGGCCGAGAAGCACAGGTAAAAAAGTTGTCAGTATACCAGGGGATACTATCATCAGGCATCCTGCTATGAAGAAATGGAAAGGGCTTGGCGAATAATATCTTCCCTGGACAGGGTCCTCGCGGACAAGAGGATCTTCCTTTATCAAGAGTCCCATTCTCAGGTTGTAGTATGATTCTCCGGATGTGAGGGCTGGCTTGTCCTGTGAGAGCCGCAGGAGTATGACTGATGAGAGGACCACTCCTAAAAGGAGGAATGCTATCACGAACAGCTCAAAGCGATTCCATGTCTTATTCTCTTTTCCTTTTTCTTTGTTCTTCTTTTCTTCTTTCTTGCTCATATCTTACACCCGAGGAACTTGTAAATAATTCCGCCGCCAAAATGAGTAGTGTCGTATGCTTTCTCAAAACAATCAGGGTCGGCGTAAAAAAGGGCTGTGATGTTATAATCATCCATGCTCTGCCTCGAGAGGAATATGTAGTCTATCTTGTATTGGTTAATGAGCCTCACAGCCTCTGACTTCAGGCGGAGATTAAATAGAGCTTTTGCATCAGCGTATTTCTGGTTTATGTTATGGATGAAAAGAAAATTTGAATCAATAACATTCCTGCGATCAGAAGCATAGTTTATCAGGAATCCTTCCTTTACCGAGCCGAAGACCACTGAATCCTGCGGAGTGTTCTCCCTTATCCATCGCAAGGCATGCATATCTTCGCTCGGAGGAGTGATTCGATGGGCAGATGCCAGCAAAGGAGGAAGCGTGGTTATGATAAACAGGACCAAAAGAACTATTGTTATCATACTCTCCCTGCTTGCGATCTTGGTCTTGGAAAAGCTGACCAGCAGGTTCTTGATTGAATGAGAGGATAATATTATTATGCTGGTGCTCAGGAACAATAGGCCTGTACTTATAGGTATGAGCTTGAACCATAGCAGGAGAAATGATATTATGGCAAAGCTTATGAATAGGTTGGCTGCCCTGCTCTTGGTCTTGAAGAAAACATGATAGATTGCGTAGACTCCGAGCAGCAAGGGTATGACTCCGACTGCATAGAACAAACCGAAGAAATCTATATCCTGGAAATAGGATGAGAGCAGCGGAGCCGGAAGGTTCTTCAATATCACATTCAAGCCATTGATGAAAAAAGCTTTCTTGTAGATGATTATATGATACCACAATCCTAGGAAGAATAGGAACACAGTCATTTCGCGTTCTCTCAGGCTGGGTTTCTCCTGCTGGAGGATGAGGATAAGGAAAAATAAGAGAAAGCAGAGCAGCAGCATGAATATTGATGACTCTGTGAGCAACAGAAGTATCGCTGCTATCAATGTTATGGTCGGCCAGCCTTTCTCATCTATGCGAAGGAATGAGTAGCAGAGGAAAAAAGCTAGTATCAGGCTGAGCGAAGTGACAGGCACCGTGTTTATTGTGGAATAGGCTATTGGAACGAATGCTGCGAAGAAAGCAGCCAGCAGCGCCGCAGTCCTGTTCTTGGTGAGATGCTTTGATATCATGAACACAATTATAGCCAGGCCTGAGAACAGCAGATTCGGCAGGAGCTTTGCAGCCCACTCCAAAGGCATGATCAAGCTGAAGCCTGCGAGCAGATAGTAGAACAGCGGAGGGAAGATAAGAGACCTTCCTGAATAGCTGAGCGGATCGTCGTACAGGGGCAATCCTGTCTCCTTTATATTCTCTGCCTGCCGAAGCGCGAAATAAGAATCATAATCAAAGCCAGAATTAAAAGATGAAAGGTATATCCTCAAGGCCAAGGCCAGGATGACTATCACAGCCAGGATAATGTGCTCTCTGCCAATCTTCATCATAAACCCTCCTTAAGGAAGAATTGGAGTTAGCCTTTAAAATATTTGCTATAAGAGAGGCTAGTTAAGAAGTGCCGCCTAGCGAGCCCTAGCAATTATTTGCGATGCTTTTTGGGGGCACGGACTGTGTTAGCGGTATGTGCGTTGCGAGCGCGGCACGGTACGTAAGTGTAACTGCTCGAATCAAAAGTAAGAAATAAATTTTACTCTTCGTCTGAGCCGTAGCTCGGCACAGCTGACTTGCTGATAATCATTATGTCACCGAGGCTCTTCACGAGCTGGTGGGGCACGATGACTCCTTTTGCGCTGCCAAGCACCTTGTTGAGGAAGCTGTTCTTGGTTGACTTTATCCTCCAGCCGAAAATCTTGTTCTGCGTGAGGATGGCCTCTTCGACATCACCGAAGTAGTCGCCGTTGTCAGTGAAAACTCGCATCTCGTAGACTTCTGAAATCTTTTTCATCTTAAGCATGGTCACACCACCTTTAACCTTATAACAGGATTATTGTGATTAGAAATGGGGCTCGTAGTTTATAAAGGTTTTGATTTACTACGCACGTGTTGAAAAAAGGAGTCCTGTCATTTTCCGTGAGCAGACGTCGAGTTTTTGAGATAATCCGTGGCCGTCTTGACAAAAAGCTCGCCTGCTTTTTGCGCGGCAGAATAATGCCTGCCTTTCCTGTCAGAAGGGTCAAAATTGGAATTGAACCTGACGCTCAAGTTTCCCTCAAAGTCCGTTTCAAAATATATCTTTGAGTGCCCTTCCCATTTGGAGCCTATCCTATATTCAGTCCATGGATGCATGCTCTGCTTTATGTCCTGGATAATCTGGTCGGGAGTGCTGAACATGGCATCTTTGAACTCTCTGTTCCACCCGCATATCGACTCATATATCCTAACTATCTCTGCTATGTGCTCTCCCTTTATGTCATCAAGCTTCATAGGAAATGGAAGAACGCTTTTTCTTTTAAAGATTAGCTTTTCGCTTCAAAAAAGAAAAATATTTAAACAGCCCAAGCAGTAGTGTTGATTAGCGATTATTAATCGGAAAAAAAGAGGCGGAGGCATCAATATGGCAATGGACACTATCATTCTGGCGATAATCATCGGGACACTGGCAGCTATCGTCTACAGCCTGAGGATTCTTGTCCTCATGGAGAGGCGCATAGCAAGGATAGACATGCACATGGAAGCGATCGTCGAGAAGATCTCCCGTGAAGAGATAAAGATCGAGAGAGAGGAGAAGAAGATAGAGAAGATGATAAGCAAGAGAAGGTAATTTTTTTCTCCCGAAATTTTTTATTAATTATATTCTTTGTTTTATTCCTGTTCTGTTTTCTCTTCCGTTTACTGACTTTCAGAATCCTTTTCTTTGCTCTCTGGCTTGAGGCGCTCCTGGTGGTATTCGCCTATCATCTCTGCAAAGCTGAGCCCTTTCTTCTTCGCTACTTCATAATTGACTGCGTAGCTTTTCGGAGTGACTTTCAGGTCTGCGATCCGGACAAAGTACCATTGGTCGTTGTCGAAGCGGACAGCGACGAACGGCCGGGCTCCGAAGAGGTTTGCGAAGAGGTCCAGCTGATTGATCTCGTCCTTCTCAAGGTACTTGACTGTCCTGTGTGATGCCTTGCATTCGATCGCTAGAGAAATCTTTCCGTTGCTTGCCACTATGTCTGGGCTTGGGTGCTGCATGGAGCCGCTGCCGGCAGCCCTGAGAGCAGCGAATCCTTTCTTCCAGAGCATGTGTATGAGCTCTCGCTCTGCCTTGCTGCCCTTGCTTTTGCGCCATTTATGAGCGACTCCCATGAAAACCCCCTTTAATGATGGATAATCTATCAGAATTTAAATAACTTTCCGGAGAGCTAAGGATAATGATACTAACAGAGCAATAATCATTGCCTGCGAGAAAATTGCTTGTTGCCAAGAAGCATATCAACCTCTCTCTTAGAGAGATTCCTGTATTCGCCTGGCTTGAGCCCGCCTATCGGCAGTCGGGCTATGCGTATCCTTATGAGCCTTGCCACTCCATATCCCAGAGTCTTCATTATCCTCCTGATGATCCTTTTCTTTCCCTCATGAAGAATGAGGAAGACTGCCTTCGGGTCATCGGCGTCGATATCCGCCCTTATCCCTTTTACCAGGAAGCTTCCTTCCTTGTCATCTATCTTTATGCCATTCTCTATCTTGTTCTTATCAGCGGCCTTGAAAGGCTTGTCCAGGATCACGCAGTATTCTTTTTCTACCTCGTAGCGGGGGTGCATCACCTTGTTGGCGAAGTCCCCGTCACTGGTCATTATTATCAGCCCTTCGCTCATCACGTCAAGCCTTCCTACGCTGAAAAGCTTTGTTCCCTGAGGTATGAGCTGGTATATGTTCTTCTTCACCACAGGATCATTTCTTGAGCAGACATAGCCTGTCGGCTTATAGAGCAAGAGATAGGTCTTCTCTTCAAGAACTGAGGTCAGCTGCTTGCCATCGATGAGTATCTTGTCCCAATACCTGTCTGCTTCTGCTCCGATGTTCACGACTTTTTTGTTGACTTTGACTCTGCCGGCCCGTATTAGGTCCTCTGCTTTCCTGCGGGAGCAGTAGCCGGTGTTTGAGATTATCTTTTGTACTCGTTCCATCAAAGCCAGGGAAAGGAAGGACTTATTATAAATCATTCGACAGAGAAGTCTAGACTGAAGTTCGGAGGATTTCACCGAAGGTGAATATCCTCCTTGACTACTTTTGGCCAGACTTTTTGTAAAAGGCTGGCAGAAGCCCGGCGGGAGATTGTGCTCCCGATAATTTTATAAGAAAGAGTTGCTTTTCATAATCCATGCCCGCAAGAAAAGTGATATCACTCTCCGCCATGGAAAAGATAATGAAGGGCGCGGGTGCGAACCGCGTCAGCGATGAGGCTAAGGAAGCCATGCGTGAGATCCTTGAGGAGCTCGGGGAGAAGATAGGAAAGAATGCTGATGAGCTCAGCCGGCACGCAGGCCGAAGGACTGTCAAGGCAGATGATGTCAGGATGGCTAGCAAGCACCGATGAGATATTCATCCATTACATGTTCTACAATTTTACCTTCATAAAATCATATGCGCAGTCGCTCTCTGGGAAGAATGTTCGTATCTCGTCGTGGAGCTCTGCCGCTGACTTGTATCTTTGTGAGAAGTGTGTGATTATCAGTTTCTTGACTGAGGCGTTTGTGGCTATGAGCGCTGCCTGCTTTGTGGTCATGTGCTTGAATTCAAGCGCCTTGTCCTCCTTGTCGGCAGTATAAGCAGATTCTGCGACAAGCAGGTCTGCGTCGCGGGCAAGCTCATAGGCGTTCTCGCAGGGCAATGTGTCTAGTATGATTGTCAGCTTTTTTCCTTTCTGGACATGCGATACTTCATCAGGCTCTATTGGCTTTCCTTTGAAGGTCACTGCTTTCCCTTCCTGGAGCTTTCCTATCAAGGGACCGCCATGAAGCCCTAGTTTTTTTGCCTCTGCCATGTTAATGCGCCGCTTGTCCTTCTCCACAAGGCTGTAGCCTAGGCATGGCATCTTGTGGTCAAGATAGGCTGCTGTAACATAGTATTCTTCTCCTTCATAGATAGTCTCGATTTTGTGAGGGTTCAGCTCTTTTATCTCAAGCTCGAGGCGGTTATCCTCGAAGCTCACTGCTCTTAGCAAGTGGGCTACTCGGTCTCTTGTGTCGCGGGGCCCAAAAATCATGACTTTCTGCGGGTTCTCGTTGTTGCTCATGGTCTGCAGGAGCCCTATCAATCCTCCGACGTGGTCTCCGTGCCAGTGGGTTATGAATATCTTTCTCACCCGGTTTCGGTTTATGCCTGCGATGTTCATCTGCCTCTGGGTCCCTTCGCCACAGTCGAAGAGCAATCCCTCTCCTTTGATCTCTACAAATATGCTTTGCACGTTCCTTTCCTTGGTCGGCACCATGCAGCTTGTGCCAAGCATTGTTATTTCCATTGCCATGCGGGTTTGTAGTCCTGCACTGTTTTTAATGCTTTTCGCTATAACATTAGTTTCTGTATGGAAACTATAGTTCTTTTCAAAGAGTTTAAAAAGAGAAAAGCATGCCCTGAGAACATGGCTAAGAAGAAGGAAACAAAGAAGAAGCCGAAGAAGGGCAAGGAGCGCCAGGTACAGCTCGCATTGGAGAAAGCGATAAAGGATATGCAGGACGAGCCTATAATAGCTCCAGCTGAAGAGAAAAAGGCAGAACGACCTGCGCGTGAGGATGAGAAGATACTTGCCCCTGCTGAGCCAGAGAAAAAAGAGGAGAAGAAAGAGAAGGCTAGAGAGGAGAAAGTCAGGGCTATATTCGCAAGGGAGAGGATAATCACAGAATCAACAGATGAGGCAAGGAACTTCTACGCCAAAAGCTGCTACGGCCAAGTGATTGACGGCGGAAAGATCCAGCTGTCGCTGCCAGAGGCGCTTTACCTGCTGGAGAAAGGCAAGATCAATATCTTTGACGGAAAGAAAAAGCTCTCACAGGAAGAGTTCATAAAAAAAGCAAGGAAGACCGAGCCAAACTTCTGGATAAGGTACTGCATATTCAAGGATATGAGAAACAGAGGATATGTCATCAAGACTGCGCTGAAGTTCGGAGCAGATTACCGAGTCTATGACCGTGGAGTGAAGCCAGGAGAGGACCATGCAAGATGGATAATATTCCCCGTCCACGAAGGAGAGACTCTCACATGGTATGAGTTCGCCGCAAAGAACAGGGTTGCCCACAGCACAAAGAAGAGGCTTATGATGGGAATCGTGGACGACGAAGGAGACGTGACCTACTACGAGATCAAATGGATGAGGCCGTGAGGCATTTACAATGGATTCTAAGATTGTTGCAATAACCGGAGCATACAAAGGCCTTGGCGCAGCGCTCTCAAAAGCTCTTGCTGCGAAACGATGCAGATTATTTCTTGGCGGCAGGAATCCTGAAGAGCTTGAAAAATTCACAAAAGAGATGCAAAAACAGACTGAAGCGATATCTGTCGTCGTGGATGTGCGCTCAAAAAAAGACTGCGAGCGATTCATAAAAACAGCCGTGGAGAAATTCGGCAGGATTGATATACTGATAAACAACGCAGGAATCTTGAAATTATCAAGCATAGATGAAGTGACTGAAGAAGAAATCAAGGATACGTTTGAGACTAATGTCTATGGTCCTATCTTTTGTTCGCAGGCCGCGGTCAAAGAGATGAGAAAGCATAATAGCGGGCTCATAATCAATATTGGATCGACATCTGCTGTAGACTACAAGAAAAACCACATCAGTTATGGCTCTTCAAAATCAGCTGTAGTCGGGTTTTCAGGAAGCCTGAAAGCAGAGCTTGAAGGGACGGGGATAAAAGTGATTGTAGTATCTCCTGGCGGCATGAAGACAGAGCTGTTCCGCTCAAAACCAGAGATAATGAGAGATGATTTCATGAACCCTGCTCTTGTCGCAGGAAAGATTGTCGAAATGATAGACAATCCTCCTGAGGAGCTGCATATCATCATAAGAAGGCCTACGGCAGATCATAAGAAATCCTGAACTGGATGTGAGCTCACTATGAAGAGATCAAGTGGATGAGGCCTTGATATCATCCCTTCACTATTCTAACTACAACATCTTTTCTTGAAAGAAGATATATCCCTATCATCAGGAGAAATATTCCTGCGGCCTGAAAAGAGGTTATTCTCTCTCCGAGGATGATGAAGCCAAAAAATGCTGCAAAGAAAGGAGTGGATAATTCCAGCGAACCGACCTGCATTGCCTTGAGCCGCTTCAATCCTTCATAGTAAAGTAATGTCCCAATCCCTACGACAAGACCCACGCCTAGCTGGTATATGTTCACTGCGATTAACTTTGAAAACATAAGAGCGTATAACAAGAAAACAGATGATGATATTATAGAACGGTAGAATGATATGACCCCAGCGTTCTTCTTCTGAAGGTACTTGCGCACTGCTAGGGTGGTAGTTGCCCAAGCCACTGTAGCAAATATTATGAGCAAGTCTGCGAATGTGCCTATACGAAATGAGAGAAAGGCCTGAAGGCTTCCGGACGATACGAATATCCCTGCTATTATCATCAACACCATCCCAATATAATCATACTTTGATGGGCGCTCTGAAATGAGCATGAAGCCAAAGAGGACTATGAAAATAGGCTGCATGTGTCCTATCACTACCGCGTTCACTACGCTAATGCGCGATATGGCATAGATGTACAGAAAGTCAGCAAGGACAGCCCCTATAAGCGCAACATATGCTAGAACAGAGAATTCCTTTCTGGAAATCTTGAAGTTTCCCTTGTTAGTCAATAGCACATACAGGAAAGCCATGAGCGCAACAACAGCAGACCGAACCAAGGATATGTTGAGGGCGTCAGAGCTCGCATAAGCAAGCTTTGCGAGGACAGGTTCAATCGCCCACAGCACACTTGTGATTAGGATGCATATTATTCCGATGGTTTTAGGCTGCATTCAACAGGCGAAACAGGAACCGTATATAAAAATTATCCTTAATCCAAACCTTAACGAAACCTTTTTTAAGAGAGCTTGATTTAGCCATGTCCATGGATTTTAATGAGCTGGTGGAATTTGCGAATAGCGAGCATGAGCGCCTTGTGAATCACTTCAACACAAAGGACAATCCTAAGACAAGATATACAATGCTTGCGAAGCTCATGGAGGAGATGGGTGAGCTTTCTGAGGCGATTCTCAAGAGCGACAATCTCCAAAGAGCTGACAAGGAAAAGATAATGGGCGACATCAACCACGAGATTGCTGATGTCATCCTCTGCTCGCTGGTGCTTGCAAGAGAACTCGGTGTTGATGTGGAAAAAGCTCTTCTTGAGAAGATTGAAAAGATAAAGTCAAGGAAATATTAGTGCGGTGTCATGATGTACCAGATGATAAAGAAAGATTCTATATTGAAGGCTTTGGAGGCGAAAGGCCCAATGATCCCTGTGCATCTGAAGCGTGAGGTGGCGGCAAGCGACACAATAATCCTTGGCGCAATACTCTCTGAGCTCGCATCCGAGGGAAAGGTCAAGATCAGCAATACCAAGATAGGGGGAAGCCCTGCCTATTATGTTCCTGGGACAGAAGCCAGGCTTGTGACCCTCATAAAGTACCTTAATGAGAAGGACCGAAGGACTGTAGAATTGCTCGAGCAAAAGAAGGTCTTGAAGGATTCTGAGCAGACCCCGCTCGTCAGAGTCAGCTTGAGGAACATAAAGGATTTCGCAAAGCCATTGGAAGTCAATCTCAGGGGTGGAAAGGAGCTTTATTGGAAATGGTTCACAATACCTGCACAGGAGGCAGAAGAGCTCATAATGAAGAGTGAGAAGCTGGTCAAGGCGCCGGAACTCAAGAAAGAAGATGATATTACGATAAAACCGGTGCCGGTGGAAAAAGTTGTTGCTGAAGAAAGTCCTACAGTTCCTGCAGCTGCTATTCAGAAGGAGAAGAGGCAAAAGGCTGCTCCTGAAGAAAAGAAAGAGCTAAAGAAAGCTGAAGCTGACGAGATCCAGAAGCAATTGCCAAAGCGGGTCGTGATCCTTGGCGACGAGAAGAACGCTTTCCTGAAACAAGTGAAAGAATTCTTTGAGAAGAACGAGATAGTGCTCCTTGAGCTGAGATATGTGAAAAAGAGCGAAGCTGAGATGATAGTCAACGTGCCCTCTCGCATCGGAAACCAGGAATATTATTGCAAGGCCAAAAGCAAGAAGAAAGTGAACGACGGAGACCTTAGCAGCGCCTACATCCAGGGCCAGGCGACAAAGCTGCCGGTGCTTTTCCTCATCACTGGAGAGCTTAACAAGAAAGCAAAGGAGATGCTCACAAAAGAATTCAAGGGGATGCTTGTGAAGAGCATATGATTATCGTCTGGGGAGTAATTCTACATGATTAAAGCTGTAATCTTTGATTGGAATGGCGTAATTATTGATGATATGGATGCAAATGCCCGCGCCAACTGTGATGTAATACAAAAACTCAGTGGCAGAAAGGTTTCTGTAAGCACATGGTTCAAAGAGATAAAGCAGGATTGGAGGGTATTCTTCATAAAACACGGGGTGAAAGAAGAAGAAATCCCTAAAGTCCTCCTGATGACGCCGGACTATTATCTTAAATATGCTGCATATGCGAAACCAGTTAATCATGTGACAGATATACTGAATTATTTAAAGGAAAAAAAGATTAAGATGGGGGTGCTGAGTGGAACATGCAAAAAAAATATTATTGAAAACATCAAAATGTTTTCATTGAATGGATATTTCGATTTCATTATCAGCGCCGAAGATGTGCAAAACCAGAAACCGCATCCTGAACCATTAGAGAAAGCCGTCAAGGAGACTGGCTTTACTGAAAAAGAAATAATCTATGTCGACGATATGTCAACAATCTTCCAGCACGCCCGTAATCTCGGGATTATCACAGTGGGATTCGAATCAAGGATCAGCGGAGAATTCCATGATGCAGATTATATTATCAATGACATCAGGAAAATAAAAGAAATAATAGAGAATAGATGAATCATTCTAGACTTAATGCGTCGTGCTTGCAGGCCGCCACGCATGCTCCGCATTCTATGCAGAGGTCTGTGTTTATCTCAAGCTTTTTCTTCCTTGAGAGGGCGTCGACAGGGCAGGCCTCGACGCAGCCCACGCATGCTCCGCCACAGCCGCAGCTAGAGCACTTTCCGTTCTTCCAGCAGCACTTGTCATAATCTATTTTTAATGGCATGATCTTGGCGGGTGTGGCGCATATTATAAATCTTACTAAAAGTATTAATATCCGAGAGCTGTAATGAGCAGGATGGAACAGTACTTTATGCCAAAGAAGCTGGATTCCAAGAACATCAGGCTTTGCCTTGACAACTACAAGGCTGAAAATCTCTACATAAGACTGAAGGGATCATGCGGAGGCACTGTCAAAGTGGACGAAAGCCTCGAAGGAAGAACTCTTGATTTCAAAAAAGACGAATCAGGACTGTATTTTCTTGTAGATGAAAACGAGGTGTTTCATTTTCCGCTGAAACGGTATGATAAGGGATTCTTCATTGAATATAAGCGCCGCATCAAACCAACAGACGATAGAGAAAGAAGAGCAGCCATATTATACGCCAGGGAGAACCCTTATGACCCAAACCTACCGGAGCCAGAGGAATCTATTCTGAGAAACGTCCTTGACTATCATCTTATCGAGATAAGTTTCAAAGGAAGGGTGCATCTTAAGTTCCATTCGTGGTGGATAGAACCTCATTGGAAGTACTGGACTGTGACGGACAAGCCACCGCAAAAATAAATAGCTGATTAAACGCGATAATCCACAATAATTATTAACTAGCAGCTCTTCTTCACTCTCATGGGAGTCGCAATCACAGACTTACTGAACCTGAGGGAACTCAAGCTTGAGGAGTTGAAGGGCAAGACCCTGGCAGTTGATACATATAATCTTCTTTATCAGTTCCTTTCTAGCATCCGACAGTCTGACGGAAGCCTTCTCGTTGACAGCCATGACAGGGTCACAAGCCATCTATCTGGCCTTTTTCATCGCATCACAAAGCTGATGGCCTTTAACATGAAGTTCATCTTCTGCTTTGATGGAAAGGTGCCAGAACTTAAGTATAAGGAACGGGAGCGCCGGAAGGAGATAAAAGTTGAAGCTCAGAAGAAGTTTGATGAGGCGGCGAAGAAGGAAGATTTGGAGGAGATGAAGAAATACGCTGCGAGGACGAGCAGGTTGACTCCTGAGATGATCGAGGATGCAAAAGAATTGATTCTTGCCCTTGGACAGTGCATTGTCGAAGCGCCGTCTGAAGGAGAGGCTCAGGCCTCTCGCATCGTGGCCAACGGCGACGCCGATTATGTCCTGTCCCAGGACGCTGACTGCCTGATGTTCGGAGCTCCAAAGCTCATAAAGAACCTGACTCTTTCCGGCAAGCGAAAGAGGCCTGGCGCATATGCCTATGATGAGATAAGTCCTGAGCTCCTGACGCTCAAGGATGTGCTGCATGAGCTCGGCCTTTCCCAGGATCAGCTCATTGTTCTCGGCATACTTGTAGGAACAGACTATAATATTGGCGGGATAAAAGGCATCGGGCCGAAGAAGGCACTCGCTCTCATAAAGAAGCACGGTGATGATTTTGATGCTATCTTCTCAGAAGCGAAGTGGGACGAGCACTTTGATTATCCATGGAAGGAAGTCTTCGATACAATCAAGCACATGAAGGTCAGCGATGACTACAAGCTGAAGTTCCACCCTCTCGACAGGGCAAAGCTGATTGAGATTCTCGTAGAGAAGCATGACTTCGGAAAGGAGCGGGTGGAGGCGGCGCTGGACAAGCTTGAGGAGAGCAAAGAGCGGCGACAAAAAGGTTTGGGAGATTTTTTCTGAAAAATGAAAACTGCTGCGAAAAAAGAAAAGGTTGTATTATCCGGCTGCATAATATTAAACAACAAGAACGAAATACTTCTTCTTTACAGGAAAGACCATGGATATTATGAGACGCCGGGCGGAAAAATTAAGCCTGAAGAATGCGATGATGTTGAAAAACCCAGTGTCGAAGAGCTCAGGAATGCTGCTGAGAGAGAGCTTCATGAGGAGCTCGGGGATGATATTGTGGTTCTGCCCTTGGAATATTTCGGAGCTTTGAATTTCATAATTCCTGATGGTAGAAAAGCAGTGGCTAACAAATTCGTAACATCTATCCTCAAAGGAAAGCCAAGAATCAATGAGCCTGAGACATTCTCAAAGCTTTCATATTCACCGATAGAAACGCTGGAAGACCAAGCCATCTCTCCTGATCTGAAACTATTCATCCCAAAACTAAAGGAATACATCAGGACCAAAAAAATATGAATATCTAGGCAGAATGAATAACAGTGAACCGTCGCTCGAGCCTAACCTTCGGGCTGAAGCCCGAGGTTTTACGGCTCTCGCAAAGATAGACGGTTCGCTGGGATGAGAAATTTCGCACTAAACAGAGTTGTTACTCTGTATCAGCTCGATAGCTAAAAAGTGCGGGGTTCGGGAAAGCTTCGCTTTCCGTGCCAGAACGTAAAACGTTCTGAGCATTCAATCCCAGTAAATTTTGCGAAATTTCCCATAACTAAATGTTTATATACGAAAAGTCATTTCCGCGCACGATGAGCAGGGAATTTTGTTGCAGTCTGGGAGCAGAGTTGGTTAAGAAAGATAATATCTTATACGAGTCAGATAATTTCTTTGTAGTGCCAAGCATCGGGCAGATTGAGATTGAAGGCTATCTGCTTCTCTGTTCTAAAAAGCATTTTGAAGGTGTTGGAGGGTCTCCTGCGGCTCTGCATTCAGAGCTTGAAGAAACATTGAATCACACAAGACTGGTCCTGACAGATAATTATAACTCAGAAGTCCTGGCTTTTGAGCACGGCCCTCGTATCGGATGCTGGAGAGGGGGAGGCTGCCTTGATCATGCACACCTTCATCTCGTGCCAATCGCCTTAAATCTTATGGAGCCTTTGGCTTTGCGATTCTTGAATGGCCTGCAGATAAAAGATTATTACGCCGTTGAAAGGATTGATGAATTCGGAAGACTCAGTGAGATTTCAGAAAAAGAAGAATCATCTTATCTTTTTGTGGAGACAAATGATTCGAAAAGATACATCACAAGAGTGAGTTTCACAATCCCATCGCAATATCTAAGGCAGATAATTGCGCACTTCCTAAAAAAAGATGACTTATGGAACTGGAAGAGAACGCCGGATTATGAAACATTCGATAGGACCATGACGCGATTGAGTGGAAAATTCTGATTTTCTAATCCTGTTTCTTCAGGTTCTGCACAGTCTTCCTGATTAGAATCCAATCTAAGTCACGCGGAACATTCCTCCAGTTACCTCTTTCAGGAACGCCTAATTCTGAGGCTGAGTCATCACGCCCATGTCCCGGATGAAGGTCTGTGAAAAAGGCGTATTTCTTGTCATTCTTTTCATAATAAGCATATACGCCACGCTCCTTCCAGATGGTCCTCAACTCCACCAATGAGCTTATCTCGACATTATAAGGAAAGCGTTTACTCACTCTTTCGAGCATGTCTTTTTCTGAAGGGAAGGGAATCAGGTGCAGATGGGCATGAAGAACAGTCTGACCGGCCACGCCGTGCTCAAAATGGATAGGCCTGCTGTATTTGGAGGTTATTCTCCTGTCAAATTCATCTTTTAATCCGATGAGCTCGTTAATCGCTTCTTCCGGCATTTCGCCGATGCAGGCATAATGCTCTTTGGGAAAAATCACCACGTATCCCTCTACGATTTGCCCTAGCGTAGCTATCACGCGAAAATTACCGGTCTCTTCAATAATTCTCTCTGGCTCAATGCCTTTTGCTGATTTAGCGTATTCCGGATGATCAATGCAGAACGCGCAACCTTGTGAACTACCACGGGTCTCGCCTTCTTAGGCTCGACCGCGTGGCGTCTAGCTATTAGCTAGGCGACGTAGTTCACTAATGTTTTTTGCTCATTTGTTTTCCAGTGTTTCTTCTGGCCTTCAGCAATGTACCTCTTGACAGTCTCAGCATTTACCGCACCGACTGTGCGGTAAAAATATCCGCTGCTCCAAAATTTATCACCCCAAAGCTTATCAATAAAAAGGTCACAGTGACCTTTTCTCATCATCCTGCTAGAATAAGACTTAAGCTGGCCTGCTAAAACCGAGACACTCCAATTCTTCCAACCTTTGACAAACAAATGCAAATGATCAGGGCCACATTCAATAGCCGCAAGTTCGATGTGCATTTCTTGCGCTCGTTGAGCAACATAAGCCACAGTCAATTCTCGAACCAAAGGATTCGAGAACACATCCTGCCGATAGGCAGGAGTGAACTGCAAAT